>SL_8KL_010_SEDDRAFT_10002205_pt1 | contig 16556 bp, 17 predicted proteins | sample SodLakKL_010_SED_4_FD_11160 | JGI IMG/M metagenome (IMG submission 11160)
AAAAAGGGTTGGTAAGAACATCACTTGCCTGTAATACAAGATATCCTCCATTAGCTTTATGAATCGCACCAGCTTTTATCATTGTAAAATCTGTAGTTATTGTTCCCATCTGACTTTTACCTTCTATCTTGCCAAATAAATTATAATAAGTTGGGTTAGTCTCATGAATTACAGGGCCACCTTCAGTTTTTGAATTATCTACTAATAAATTAACTTTATATCTAGTTAAGAAATTATCATCACCCTGAAATTGTACTGGAAATGGTAATTGATTTTCTTTTTGATCTTCCATAAATTGATCTAAATTTTCTAAAATGTCTTCTTGAACATCATTAAAATATTCTATAACTTCTTCACCACAATCTGAAAAACGATGCTTTAATTGATCTAAAATCGGTTGCACTACAGCTAGTCCCATTTTTGATTTTAGTTCATCCATCTCTTCCTGTGCTTCTTCTTTCATTTCTCTAATTTTACGCAACAATTTTTCAAGGCGTTTTTTTATATCCTGACTTTTATTTCGAATCTCCTGTCTCTTTTCATCATCATATTTTTGATAATCTTCCTGATCAAGTGGTTCTCCGTCTTCACCTAGCGGCACCGGAACAGGACCCTGTTTAGTATTCTGTAACATAAAACCTTCTTCACGGATTTCCTGATCAAAATCTTCCATCATTTTATTAGATTTGCGCTGATATTCAGCCATAATCTCGTTTCTTTTCTCTTCAAATTCTTCGCCTTCAAACTGATTAGGAATTTCTTCTTTTAACTCCTCGACCATCCGTTCCATCTCATCTCTTAAATGTTTTCCTCTACCAGCAGGAATAGTAAGTGCTTTTGGATTTTCTGGATTAGAGAAATTAAAAATATAAATTAAGTCATCAGGAGTATCTAATTCGTCTGCTTTTTTATTTGCTATTTTTCTTGCATAAGTTTTCTTTCCAGTACCAGGAATTCCAGCCATAAAAATATTATAGCCTTCTCTGTCAATTGTGCATCCAAAATCGACTGCTTCAACAGCTCTTCGCTGTCCTATTATATCTTCTTCATATTTATCTAAATCATCAGTAGTTTTAAAATCTAATTCTTCAGATAAACATAAACATCTTAATTCTTCAGCTGATAATTTGGTCATATAAGACCCTCCTTTAATTTAATAAATAAAGATTTCTTAATACAGTAAACTTGATAATAATTAAATAATAAGTTATAATATTAACGAGATATAAATTTTTTTCAATAATTGTGATAATAAGTACAGCACTCTTTACCACTATTTAAAAGGGGGATAATTTATTATGCCTGAGACTAAGGATATACCTGATAAGATTATTCAAAGATTACCCCACTACTACGTCCAATTAAAAAAACTATTATCTGATGATACTGAATATATATCTTCAGAAAAACTCTCTAAAATTATGGGTTATTCAAGTTCACTTATAAGAAGAGATTTAAGCCACTTTGGCAGTTTTGGAAAAAAGAGTTATGGTTATGATATAAATTGCCTTTATGAAACAATTTCAAAAATATTAGGGTTTTCTAAAAATAAGAAAATGATTATAATTGGAGCCGGTTTTCTGGGCAGAGCCCTGGCTAATAATAAAAGCTATAAAGAAAGAGGTTACGAATTAATTGGCTTATTTGATAAAGAGCCTGCAATTATAGGTTTAGAATTCAATGGTTTACAGGTAATGGATATAGAATTCGCACCAGGTTTTATAAAACAGAATGAAGTTGAAGTGGCTGCTCTCGCTGTTCCTTCAGATGAAGCTCAAAAGGCCGCAAACTTATTGATAAAAGCAGGCATCAAAGGAATATGGGATTTTACCGAAACTCCAATCTCTGTACCTGATGATATAATCCTTGTCGAGCAAAATATGAATGATGGTCTCTGCAAAATATCCTGTAGGTTGATGCAAAAGAGAAATACCAATGAACATGAAGCTTAAATGACTGAACTAATTTTAATAATAAATCTTTTCAGTTTTCATCAACTCAATTCCAGACTTTTGATCAACAAGTTCAATGAGAGATGAAAATGTTCTTTCAATTGGCTTTCTAGAATTACTTACAGAAACAATCCCAATCATAGAGCGCTGCCATAGATCCTGACTATCTATCTCAGCGATAGCTACATTATATTTATTATCTATCTTATCTAGAAGGCTTTTTATGAGTCTTCTTTTTTCTTTTAAAGAAGTTACTCCTGGAAGATAAAGATCAAGCTTCAAACCTATAACTGTCATCTTTCCACAACCGTAAATTCTCCAAAAACTACACTTCCATCAATCGTTAAATTTGGATTAATATCTGCTTCTAAACCTGGAGTTCTATAGGTATATTCCCCAAATGATATATTATTCCCATCAGGCATTCTGGCACTTCCAAAAGCTGAACTCACCTTTATTTCAGCCAACTGCTCTTGATCTAATATTACAGTTCCTGAACCAAAAATAACATTCACCTCTAAATTCCTGACTTGATCAGCTTCAAGGCCTCTTAAATCTAATTCTCCACTTCCAAAAATTATGCTGAATTCATCATCTGTAATATCCTGTGCAGTTATCTTTATATTACTAAAGATAGCCGTAGAACCATCTCTGTAGCTTTGATGAAATCTTGGCCCACCAATCATTAAACTAATTCCAAGATAAATGAATAGTAATGCAATAAATATTCTAAAAAAGGGAATATTAACATTAAAAGACCTTAATATTGCTGAAATACCAAAAAGTATTAATAATACTCCCCAAAAAGTTTGAGTAAATAAAAAACCTATTCTCATATTATTCCTCTCCTTTTTTAGTCTCTAAAAACTGAAGAAGTTGTTGCTTTAATAAAATTACCTCTTCCAGCTTCTGCAGTAAAAATTCCGTTTTTTATAATCGTTTCGCCATTAGAGATAGTTTCAATAGGATAACCTAACACTGTAAAATCAGCATAAGGAGAATAACCGGCTGCAGAATGCAACTGATCATCAGTCAATTCAACTTCCATATCAGGATCAAATATTACAATATCAGCCACTGTTCCTTCTCTAATAACTCCTCTTTCTGGATAAAGCCCAAATATTTTTGCCGGTTCTGTTGATAATAAATCTACCAATTCTTCATAATTTATTAATCCCCTATTTACTCCAAAATGATGTAATAAAGGAAGTAAAGTTTCAGAACCAGGAATACCAGGTAGGGCATTGATTGGTGAACTGGTTAAATTCTTCTGTTCAAGATCAAAGGCACAATGATCTGTTGCTACAGCCTGAATTTCTTTATTAATAATTGCATCCCAGATCTCTTGGTGATCTTCAATCTCCCTTAAAGGTGGAACCATAAAATATTTTGCTGCATCTTCCCTCTCTAAATATGAACGATCAAGCAAAAGATAATGAGGTGTAGTCTCACCAAAAATTCTAACTCCTTGCTGTCGGGCTTCTCTTATTACTTGAATTCCTTCTTTTGAAGAAATATGAGCTATATATAAAGGTTGCCCTTTTTCTTCTGCAATTTTAGATAAATTTTTAATAGCTTTTCCTTCTGCCTCTCCAGGCCTTAAATCTGGGTGATCAGAAAATTTAATTTCATCTTTAACAGCTTGATAATCTCTTAATTTCTCCTGGATTATCTCTTCATCTTCACAATGAGCAGTAATTAATAATTCTAATTCTCCAGCTTTCTGAAAAAGTCCTGGCAGATTTTCATCTGCAATCATATAGCCTTCTTTTTTATAAGTCGTGAAAATCTTTAAATTACTAATTCCAAAATCTTTAATCTCTACCAACTCATCTGCAATTTTTTCATTAAAACTTTCCACAGTCTGATGTAGATGGAAATCAATAACAGATTCAGACTCTGCTTCTGCTATTCTTTCCTTCGCCGAATCCAATAGACTTTTATCATCCTTGTGATCTGAATAATCAATAAAAGTCGTTACACCACCATGAGCAGCTGAAATTGAGCCTGTTTTAAAATCATCAGCAGTAGTGGTTCCTCGAGAATGTAGAAGATAATGGGTATGAGCATCAATGATTCCAGGAATTACTATTTTGCCATTTGCATCTATTATATCATATTCCCCAGAAGGTGTTTCAAGGTCAGGAGAAATAATTTCTATTATCTTATTATCTTCTATTAATATATCTTTTTCTTTTATACCTGATTCTAGTACAACCTTGCCGCCAGTAATTAGTCTTTTCATTAAATACCTCTTCCCTCCTGTTCTAAAGCTTTTATTAATTTTATTAAAGTCGGCCGTTATTCGGCCGACTAAATTTTTAATATTTAACTCTATTTCCTGTTAAAAGATAAATTGTCTCCTCACCAATATTAGTAGCATGATCACCAATTCTTTCTAGAGATTTAGCCACTTTCATAAATCTAAATACCTGATTTACATCCTGCCTTGCATCTTTTTTGCTCATTAGCTTTATATTTTTTTCATAAAGCTGATCATATATATTATCAGCTTTTTCATCATTACGACATGCTGCCTCAGCTAAATCAGCGTTTCTAGTTACAAAAGCTTCAAGAGCAGCATCTAACATATCTTTAACTATATCTGCTAACTCAGGGATCATTACCAGGGGCTCAAGATATTCTTCATTTCTAATCTCCAGGACTACTTCTGCTATATTAGTTGCATGATCACCAATTCTCTCTAAATTAGCAGCAATTTTAGATGTAACCAGAGCAAAACGAGCATCTCCAACATAGGGTTTCTCTAAAGCTAACAAACGAGCTATTTTATCTTCAATTGTAAAATGCTTATTATCCAGAATATCATCTCTTTCAACTACTTTAAAAGCCAGATCGCCATCTTTTGTATCCAGGGCTTTAATAGAATTATGCAACATCTCTTCTGCTATTTCACTCATATCACTTAAATCATTAAGGATTTCTTCTCTTTTTTCATCATATACTTTTGACATTTATTTAACCACGCCCCCTTCAAAATAATTAAAATCTTAAAACTCTACATATTTTATTATTCTGTATTACTCAATAAAATCCTGCAAAAATTATATTAAACTGTCCTGGTTGCTTTTATTATTTTAATTAGATAAAATACTAATAACTAAACAATTAAAATAGGGAGGTAATATTAATGGAAGAAACTGTCCAGGAATTTATAAAATCAACATATTATAAAAATTTAAGCCCTTCTGATCAGAGCAAAGAGAAGCCAGCACCTTCAATGATAAATCAACCAGAAGAAATTATTGAAAGCTTTAAATTACCTGATCCAAAAGAAATTGAACTTCCTGAGAAAAATATATTTAATCTTTTAGAAAAAAGACGGTCCAGAAGAGCCTATAGCAAATCTTTATTAGATAGAAATGATCTATCAATTCTATTATACTATACTCAGGGTATTAAAAAAACTCTATCTGAAGGGAAAAATATGAGAACTGTTCCCTCTGCTGGAGCCAGGCATCCATTTGAAACTTATTTTTATTTAAGTAAAAGTAAAGAATTGCCTGAAGGTCTTTATTATTACAATCCCCTTAAACATCAGATTGATTTAATAAATAAAAAAGATTTAACTGAAGAATTAGTAGAAGGTGCTATAAGTCAGAAATTTATTAAAGATTCAGCAGCGATTTTCTGTTGGGTAGCAAACTATTATCGAACTGCCTGGCGATATAGCGAAAGGTCATTCAGATATATCCATCTCGATGGTGGTCATATCTGTCAAAATTTATATTTAGTAGCTGAAGCTTTAAATTATGGAGTCTGTGCAATAGCTGCTTATAATGATGAGAAAATGAACAATTTGTTAAATATTAATTCTGAAGATGAATTTGTAGCCTATATGGCAAGCTTAGGTGGACAAAGAAATTGAAATTTCTTAAAATTTAATTATTACAATTCACCCTTTACAATCTATACTTAAAAGTATATAATGCTAAACAATAAGATAATATAACCTTTATAAGACTATAAGATTATAAGAAAGGGTGATTAATCATGAGTTTAGGAAAAAAGAATGTTTGTCCACACTGTCACAGTTCTAATTGGAGTAGTAATGAATATTGTAACCACTGTAGTGGTGAGCTTTATGAACACTCAATTAAGAATAATGACAGGGTTTCTGTTCTATTAAATAAATTACCGATAGGATTTTAATAAACTCTAGACAATAAAGTTATTCAGTAGCACCTGGTTTTTACCAGGTGCTACTTTTATTTAAAATATAATAAATCCTAATAAGGTAATAAGTAAAATAAGCCAGATTATTCTATTATAATCCCAGATTCTCCGGCTATTATAACTCACAAATGGAAAAAATGGCAAGGCAATATCAAAGATAGCCATATTTGTTACAGCCATTAATAAAATCTCAATAAACTTAGTCTCCCCAATAAAATTAAAGTTTAAACTCCAACCTAAAACAAGCAAAGCACCAGTGCTTGCTAAAGACTGTCTAGCAAGTCCAGTTAATTTATTTTGATAGGACCAGTCATCTCCCTCTGGATAAAAAGTTCCTGGTACTGGAATATAACCGCCTGCAAATACTGCCATAATAATTGAAATTATATGACCACTCTCCCAAATATTATATTCTAATTTTAAACCTGCCCCTTTACCAGCTATTATACCTGCTAAATCTCTTATGCCAAAGGTTACTCCAATTGCCATAATAACAGCAAATATATCTCCTATATTAACATCAATTAAATCCGTTCTTAATAATGCGATAAACATTATTAATGAACTAATCATTATATTAAAAACCCAGAATTTTATATCTTTAAGTTTATTTTTGCCCTCTCCAGATTCACTTTCGATTTTCATTTCATTTTCTTTGATATCTAAGTACCAGAGCTTATGTCCTAAATCAAAAAGGTGATGCGTCTGATACCAGAGATAAAGTGTTTTAATATTAAATTTTTTAATTTGATCAAATAATGATAATTTAGAGAAACCCTGATTATTAAAGAGTTGAAAAGATGAACTATTATATCCTTCAATGCAGGCAAAAACTTCCTGACATCCCCCAACTTTTAATTTATTAACGGCTTCATTGACAAGATTCCTTCCAATACCTTCCCCCTGATACTCTGGAGCAGTAAATAACCAATAAATAGCTCCTGAACTAATATCTTTAGAATAATTAAATCGACCATAAACTACACCTGCAACAATTTTATTCTCCTTTATTGCTACTAAAGTAGTCGGTTTATGACTAAAAAATAACCAGGCCGTAAATGGAAAAGCCCTTTTTGCAATTGATTTCACGACCTTTTCTTCTCCTGGTCTCATTCTTCTAATTTTTAATTTACCTTTATTCATTTCTTCCACCTCTTTAAATATAAGAACCTTCTTGCTTTTCATTTTCTTATATATTATAATACTGAATATAATAAGGGTATAATTATAAAAATCTGTAGAGTTTTTAATTAAGCTTACAGGCTTTCGCCTCAAATTTTGGCGAAGGTTTTTTCTTTAATTTTTACATATGGTAATTTAATATTTCAAAGGAGTGATAATAATGTTAGATTTAAAGTTTATTAGAGAAAACCCTGATTTAGTTAAAGAATCATTAACTAAAAGAGGTCTAAACTCTGAACTAGTTGATGAATTTTTAGAATATGATAATAGAAGAAGAGATATTCTCTATGAAGTTGAACAGTTGAGACATAAAAGAAACGTAGCCTCTGAAAAAATTGGCCAGCTAAAACGGGCTGGAGAAGATGTTCAACCAATGATTACTGAAATGAAAGATGTTTCTGATCGAATCAAAACCTTCGAAAATGAACTTGATGATGTTGAAAAAAATGTTAATTCTATACGCCTTGAAATCCCAAATATTCCTCATGAAAATGTTCCTGTAGGAAACGATGAGGAAGATAACGAATTAATAAGAAAATGGGGAGAACCAAGAGATTTCGATTTTGATTTCAAGCCTCACTGGGAAATAGGCGAAAACCTTGATATTTTAGATTTCGAAAGAGGAACTAAGGTAACTGGATCCAGGTTTACATTTTTAAAGGGTTCCGGTGCTCGCCTGGAGCGCGCACTGATAAATTTCATGCTAGACTATCACAGAGAAAATCACAATTATGAAGAAATATTCCCACCATTTATTGCAAATAAGGATAGCATGACTGGAACTGGCCAGCTGCCAAAATTTGCTGCCGATATGTTTAAACTCGAGAATGAAGAATATTATCTTATTCCAACAGCTGAAGTTCCAATTACAAACCTATATCGAGAAGAAATATTGGATATAGATGATCTCCCGATATATCATTCAGCCTATAGTGCCTGCTTTAGAGCAGAAGCTGGAGCTCATGGCCGTGATACAAGAGGAATTATTAGGCAGCATCAATTTAATAAAGTTGAGATGGTTAAATTTGTTACTCCAGAAACTTCTTATGATGAACTTGAAAAAATAACTAATGATGCTGAAGATATTCTCCAGGCTCTTGAACTCCCATACAGAGTTGTAAGATTATGTAGTGGAGATCTTGGATTTTCAGCTGCTCTGACTTATGATTTAGAAGTCTGGCTTCCAGCTTATGATACTTATAGAGAAATATCTTCTTGTTCTAACTTTGAAGATTATCAGGCCAGAAGAGCCGGTCTCCGTTATCGTCCTGATCCAGATTCACAGACAAGGTATCTTCATACTTTAAATGGCTCTGGTCTGGCGATTGGTAGAACAGTAGCCGCTATACTTGAAAATTACCAGAACAAAGATGGTTCTGTCTCAATCCCAGAAGTATTAAAGCCTTATCTTGGAGGTATGGATAAAATAGAATCTAAATAAATTCTATCATAATATAGAGAAAACAAAAAGCCCACCACATTAAATGGTGGGCTTTTATATATATTATTTTATTTTCGTTTTATAGAATTACATTAACTGGACTTGCCGTTGCTATTTCAAAATCAACCTCAGCAAAACTTTCTTCAACTTCTAATTGATAACCAAAATCATCATCCATCTCTTCAAATTCTTCTTCATCTGGTACCCCACAAGCTGCCGCTGCAAATACTACCAGAGCTAAAACAAGGCTAAGAGCTATTGCTTTTTGAAATTTAGTCATCATTTACACCTCCTTGTTTATTTTAATGAAAATAATTTGCTGATTCTTAATTGTTACTTATAGTATAAAAGACATTTGTGATAAAATTATAAAGAAATATTCAGAATATATCAAAATAAACCAGATATATTTGTGAATATTAAGTTTCAATTGTAAAAAACAAAAACCCTGCCCGGGGAAAGGCAGGGAAAACATGGAGGAGGAAAACAATTTCCTATTTATCGGTTAAAATAATTAACTTTTTATTGAACATATTCTATAAATTCTTCAGTAACATCTTCTGCTCCACTAACAACAGCTGCATCAATTAAAATCAGGTCATAACCATGATCTTCTCTAAAGCTATCAAGATCTGGTTGAATAGTCTCCATTAAATCGTCGCTCAACTGCTGCTGTATCATTTGAGCTTCTTGCTGCATCTGTTGTTGTAATTGCTGCATTTGTTCAGCATCCTGTTCTGGATCTAATTCCTGGGCCTGTTCCTGAAATTCTTCCTGAACCTGCATTATCTCTGCCTGAAGTTCAGCCTCTAAATCAGCGGCTGCAGGATGCTCCTGTGTCACTGTTTCCATCTCAATTACTGCAAAATTCATTGCAGCCATTGGAGAAGATAACAAGAATACTAATGCTAAACCCAATACTAAGGGTAATAATTTATTTTTATTTAACATTTAATTAAGGCACCTCCAAAATAATACGAAACATTAAAAATTAAACTATAATCTAGTCAAATAAACTTTTAAACTATGTCAACTTCTTCTAAAATATCAGAGCTTATCTCATATTCAACAAATTCTTCTTCAATTTCTTCTATTTGAATACCAAAATCATCATCCATCTCTTCAAATTCTTCTTCATCTGGTACTCCACATGCTGCTGCGGCAAATACTACCAAAGCTAATACCAGAGTTAAAGCTATCGACTTTTGAATTTTAGACATAAATGAACACCCCCTCAATTACATTCCTACACTCCGCTACATTTCTTCATGCTTTTTATATTCTGTTTAAAATTATAATAGTTGAATGTGAGAGTTTTATGTTAAAAAAATTAGATAACATCGAAAAAAGATAAGTCTAAATGTGATAAAAAATATCAAAATATATTATTAGTAATTTTAAAACCACTGATCTCATATTACAACTCCCCTAACACAATTAATTTCAATTTAGATTAAAATAAGTTTAGAAGGACAACAAGAACAAAATACTTGCATTCTTATTCTATCTATGTTAAAGTTATTAGCAGTGGCAAGAAAAAACTAATCTTCTTGCTTTTATAGAAAATTTAGGAGGAATATATTTTAATGATTTACACAGGTAAAGTAAAATGGTTTAATGATCAAAAAGGTTTTGGCTTTATTGAAAGAGAAGGCGACGATGATGTATTCGTACATTATTCAGCTATCCAGGATGAAGGTTTCAAATCTTTAGAAGAAGGTCAGGAAGTTGAATTTGAAGTCGTTGAAGCAGACCGCGGCCCACAGGCCGAAAACGTTGTTGCAGTTTAAATAAAATAAAAATTAATTTATTATATAGCAACTATTCCCTGACTATATGTAATGTAGTCAGGGTTTTTTAATGTTTTATAAAATAAAATTTAGGAAGTGGATATATATTGAATAAAATTAAATTTACAGAATTAGGGCTTTCATATGAAATATTGAAAGCAGTCGATGATATGGGATTTGAAGTAGCAACACCAATTCAGAAAAATGCAATCCCAAAAATTATGAATGGCAAAGATATTATTGGAAGGGCTCAAACAGGAACAGGAAAGACCGCAGCATTTGGAATACCATTATTAGAAAAAATAGATGAAAATTTGAAAAAACCTCAGGCAATTATTTTATGTCCAACCAGAGAGTTAGCTATCCAGGTTAGTAGAGAACTTAAAAATCTAGCCCAGTATAAACATGGTATTCAAACTTTACCAGTTTATGGTGGTCAAAATATAAGCAAACAGATCAGAGCTTTAAATAAAGGAGCTCAAATAATTATTGGAACACCTGGCCGGGTCATGGATCATATGCGCAGAGGAACATTAAAACTAAATAATATTGATTTTCTTGTTTTAGATGAAGTCGATGTTATGCTTGATATGGGTTTTATAGATGATATCGAAACTATTTTAAAGGATATACCTGAAGATAGACAGACTCTATTATTCTCTGCAACTATTCCAAACTCTATCCATAAATTAAGTAAAAAATATCAGAAAAACTCTGAGTTTGTAAAAGTAGCCAAAGAAAAAATGACAGTCCCGAGTATTGATCAGTATTATCTTAAATTAAAAAGGAAAAATAAATTTATGGCTCTTACTAGATTACTTGAATACCATAATCCTAATTTAGCATTAGTATTCTGTAATACTAGAAAAATGGTTGATGAACTCACCTCTGAACTAATGGCTGATGGCTATTTAGTTGATGGCCTCCACGGAGGTCTAAATCAGAATCAGAGAGATCGAGTAATGTCAGCATTTAGAGATAAAAAAATTAAAGTTCTAATAGCAACTGATGTTGCTGCCCGGGGCATAGATGTAGATAATGTAGAAGCAGTATTTAATTTTGACCTTCCTCAGGATACTGATTATTATGTACACCGGATTGGCAGAACAGGCAGAGCAGGCAATAGCGGCAAAGCATTTTCCTTTGTGGCCAGAAGAGATAATAATCAATTGAATAAAATTAGACGTCACACAAAGAGCAGAATTGATAAAGGAAATATTCCAACTCTTAATGATATAGAAAAAATTAAATTCAAACATTTAATAGATGATATAGCTAAATATATTGAATCTGAAGATCTTAGCAAATACATTAGTATGATAGAGACTACTCTTAATACGGATTATTCAGTTAAAGAGATTGCTGCTGCTCTATTAAAGAAATCATTAAATCAACAGGAAGAAGAGTCTGAAAGTCTGGAAAGCTTTGGTGATACTGGAGCAGAACCTGGAATGGTCAGATTCTTTATGAATGCAGGTAGTAGAGATCATCTAACACCAGGACATGTTGTTGGAACTATTGCAGGAGAGACTGGAATTGCTGGTGGAAATATTGGCGCCATCGATATCTATGAAAACTTTAGCTTTGTAGAAGTTCCAAGAGAAGATGGTCAACAGGTCTGGCAACAATGAATAACAATTTTATAAAAGGTAATAAAATCAATATGGAACCTGCAAAAGCCAAGTAATAATAAATAACTTTTTTATTTCAAAAATTCCACTGATCTCTTATAAATCATAAGAGGCAGTGGAGTTTTATATTTAAAGAGATTCTCAATTCCTTAATTAAATATCTTAAAAATAATTTTNATTAGCCCATCTATTCAGCTCAGGTTCGATCCCAACCCAGTACCAACCCAGTACCAACCCAGTACCAACCCAGTACTAACCCATACCTGACTTGCTATTCATTTTATTTAATCATAACTAAAAGTTGCGAGTCTTTTTTAAAAACATTTAATTACATATTTTAATAGTCCACTTAAATTAAACAAAAAGACCTGACATATGCCAGGTCTTTTTGCTTTATTTTAAACTCCATGTTATTGAATCCTGTAAGATCTTTTTTCTGCATTATTTAAAGCTATATTTAACTGCTCATCTGTCAGAAATACATATAAAATCGACATAATACCTTTGTCTAATATTTACATATATTAAACACTTCTTGTTTATAATTAAAGTAAAGATTTCTCCGGATTACAAGCTTTATAGACAAAAATTAATCCCATGCCTCTAATTTGGAGAATACAGGAAGTGAGTTTTCTGTCTTCATATCTATATCTCCCTGAATTAATGGTAAAACATAATCCTTGAATTCTTCAGTTAACCCATTTTTCTGTTCATTTATCCACTTATCAGGTACATATTTTACCTCATTAGCTACTTTTTCAGCCTCAACTTTTATAATTTCTACCTGATAAGGATCATTAGAAACCCTCTTGAGAGCAGTCATCTTGCCTGTTTCTCCCTCCAGAGCTGCTCTTACTGCCTCTGCCCCCACCTGATAAGCCTCAACTATATCTCGACCGGAAGCACAGTGAGCTGCTGCTCGCTGCATGACATCAAACTTAATCGCCTTAACTCGATCACAAAGATTTTCTTTGATAATAGGTTTCAGAGCATCGGCAGCTCCACCTAGTTTTTTATGTTTAAATTGATCATGGGCAGTGCTTTTTCCAGCAGAAATATATTCTCCATTCTTATCTTTGATACCCTCAGATACCACAACAGTTACCGCTTTTTGTTCTTTCATTTTATTTTCAACATCTTTATAAAACTTATCAACGTCAAATACTGCTTCAGGCAGATAAATAAAGTCAGGAGCATATAATTTTTCGTTAGCTGCTAAAATACTGGAAGCTGCAAGCCAACCAGTATCTCGCCCCATTGCTTCAATGATATGAACATTTTTGAGATCATATACTCTGCTGTCTCTGGCAATTTCCATAACAGAAGTTGCAATATATTTAGCAGCACTACCATAGCCAGGACAATGATCAGTTATAACAATATCATTATCGATTGTTTTAGGTATTCCCATTATTTTTACATCAATACCTTTTTCTTTAGCATAACTGCTCAACTTAGCTACACTATCCATAGAATCATTACCACCAACATAAAATACATAACCAATCTGGTGTTCTTCTAAAAAGTTAAAAAACTTAATATACTCCTCATCACCTTCATCGTAATGAGCAAGTTTATATCTAGAAGTACCTATTACAGTAGATGGAGTATTTTTTAATAATTCTAATTCCTCTTTACTCTTATCTGTCATATCAAAAAATTTTCCTGCTAAAAGTCCCTCTAATCCAAACTTCATCGCATAAATCCTATCTAAGTCTTCTGATTTTTTTACATGATCAAGAATACCTCTATAACTGGAATTAATTACTGCTGTAGGTCCACCAGATTGTCCAAGTAAACAATTTCTTTTCTTCATATTTATCCCTCCGATGTAGATTTTATAATATTTTAAGTAATAAAAATTTAAACTATTGCATAAAACTAAAACAATCTATTTTCATTAATTTAAATAAATTAATATTATATGAAATTCACTTTATAATTAATATCAGGTCGAATTAAACTGATTTAATTTTCGTAAAATTTTATTATATTTATATAACTGATTTGAATATAAATCTAGATTAATTCTTTCTACTCTACATAACTCCTGGCACTTTAGTTTTTTATTTAATATATTCTTTTTATTATTAAGCTTATTTATCTCCTTATTCAATAATTTTATAATTAACTCTATTTCATATTTTTTTAGTTCAATATCCCTTATTTTTTCTGTATTCATATAAATTATCACCTCCCTCTTTGAATTAAAATTATCACCAGTTTATCATTCACAGGGAAAATATCCTCCAATCCCCCTAACAAAACTAGCCTTTTTATCACTTAAATAATTATCAATCTTTTTTTAAAAGTTTATAGATTAATAATATAAAGGTCTTAATTAATAACCACTTATTTTTTCTTTTAACCAAAAAGTCTCTATTCCCTAAATATCAATATAATAATTCAACATAAGACTTAATATTCCTGCAAAACACATGGATTTTTAAAAAATTAATAGCAAGTTATAAAGCAAGCTGTCTATAAAAAATTAAAGTAGTTTCTTTGTTTTGTTTTTATAATTCATTTGAATTTTTAAAGCCAAAATTTTTAAAATAAATATTGATAATTTCCTGAATCTTATCTTAGCTCATGAAATTCCAAAACATTCTAAGTTAAATTAATTTTTGATATTACAAAAACATAACTAATATACTATAAATTCCCCTCTATAAATAGTATAATAAAAACAGCTATTTAAAATATCAAAATTACGTCAGGATTTGCCCCTAAAATCAAAAAATCTGCCTAATGGCAGAAATAAAAAAGTGCTATAATCCTTGATATTATAATGGCGGAGAGACGGGGATTCGAACCCCGACACCTTTCGGCTTCACCGGATTTCAAGTCNNGCCCCTTAATAGAAGGTTTATACCGATATTCATTTATTATCATCATCTCCGCCATATCAACTATTATCTAAATTTTAATTTACATTAGTTATTATCTTTTATCAGGCTTTATCATATTTAATGTTAGGATTTTGTCAGGATTCCAATTTTGATCTCACTAATTAAAAACAAATAATATATTCTATTTTAAACTATTTGCATTTCCAAAGTTTTTCAAATAAAGTCATAATAGAGTAAATTAATTATTATCTTATATAATATTTATAATTTTATTTGCTTCTTAAATTGCAATGTTAAATTGAACTAATTTCAAACTGTAATAAATTTAATTGTATAGAATTTGTTTTAGTTGTTCTTCAAAAGCTTCATTTGGAGTTAAATATCCTAATATTTTTCTTGGTAAAGTATTACACCAATTTTGAACTCTAGCAATAGCTTCAATTGAGAATTCGTTTATGCTTTTACCTTTGGGGATAAACCTTCTTATCAAGCCATTGTGACGTTCATTTGTGCCTCTTTCCCAGGACGAATATGGATGAGTATAATAAACCTTTGAGTCAACTATTTCTTCTATACTGGCTAGCTCTGAGAATTCAGAACCATTGTCACTTGTAATGCTTTTAAAAACTTTAGAAAATAGGTTTCCAGTCTCTTTAATCAGCTTTGTCATAGCCTCCTGAACAGAATTAGAACTCTTGTCAGCAATCTTACGAATCATTTGTGAGCGGGTTGTACGCTCTGTCATAGTAATTAATGCTGCCTGATCTTTAGTCTTTTTGCCAATGATAGTGTCAATTTCCCAGTGACCAAATTCACTGCGGTCATTAATACTTTCAGGACGCTCATCAATGCTGGTGCCCAGTTTCTTTTTGTTATCCTTAATGAGCTTTGATTTTGGGGAACGTTTTAACTTAATTGGTAAATCTATATTTTTGATCTCAAGTAGTCCAGCATCTATATAGTTATAAAGAGTTTTGGTGCAGACCATTTTAGAATTTGAAAATTTATTATGCAGTTTAGCTGAACCGCAAATAGAATCAATTGAATGATCAGAGTTATAGAATTTATCAACTACATGTTCTATGAAATTCTCACATTCTAAAAGTTTAAACTTAGGTCCACAATTTTTACGGTTATCTTCATAAACTCTTTGACCAGTGTCAGGGAAGTAGATATCAACCTTTTTATTGGCTTTAATTTGAGAAACTGTTCCACGTTTCAACTCGTTTCTGATTGTATTAGAAGCTCTATTTAAGCGTTTAGCAATAGCATAAGCTGATATTCCTTCAGAATATAATAATGCTATTTGACCACGTTCATAAGCATTTAGGTGTTTATTTTTTCGAGATATTGGTGTATCATTTAAGTAGTCCATAGTGTGCACCCTCCTGTAATGTTTTTGTTTGTGGTGATTCAATTATATTACAGTTTGGGCCACTATGGGCACTTTTTTATTAAATTTTTAATTAGTTCAAGTTCATTTTACAATTAAGCATATTAAATTTAATGAA
>SL_8KL_010_SEDDRAFT_10002207_pt1 | contig 16543 bp, 17 predicted proteins | sample SodLakKL_010_SED_4_FD_11160 | JGI IMG/M metagenome (IMG submission 11160)
AGCAATAGCAGCTCTCCATGTTTCATTTGGAGCCCACCACATAAGCTGGTCACGGAGATCTACGTCTTCCCAGCCATCCAAGTATCCCTCTAATGCATCAGGGACCCAGGTGTCAGCTGCTGTTGTTTGCCAGGCATCTGCATCCATGTGATCCTGATGCCATTCGTCCAGGTAAGTTCTTTCTTCTGCGCTCAACTCATGCTTTGCCGGTGCGCAGAGCCTGATCGAGCTGGTTACGGACAGGTTTTCTACGGCGTCTTCAGCTGTGACAAAGTCCTGGCTGTCGTCGACGGTAACCCTGCCTGCAATCTGGGTAGTGTTCATGGTCTTTTCCATTTCGCCTTCACCGGAGATGGTCTGGTTCATTTGTGCCCCGGTGTTGCAAAGGTGACCAACCTGCTTTTCCAGATCAATTGTTCCGTCCATTTTGTAGGTTGTGTTGAGAGTCATGTCTGATGCAAAAGCCGGTACGGCCATGGACAGCACAAACACTACGGCTAATGCAAATGCTAATTTCTTTTTCACGCGTCAATCACTCCTTTTCGTGAATATAATTTCTTGACTTTCATAAAACACCTCGCTGGAACATAATCTAACACCTGCCGCCGGTTTTGTCAATAGTTTTTTATAAAATTGTGTAGAAATGTTATGTATTTATTAAGAAATGATGTTCAGGCTTGTATTCCAGGCCCGGATATTTCTTATAATTAAGGTTGCAAAAAGCGCCTGAGCCAGACGAAAGAGGCTTTAAACACAGGCTTTTAAGCGGTCCAGCCCCCTTTTATTATCACGGTTTTGTCCTGTTTTATAATCTGTACAGTTATAATTGATGTTTAAATATTATGTTGTCCTTAACATTTACTGCTTAATATTTTTACAAAGCGGCATTTTAAAAATAACATGTTGCTCAGAACAATTCAATACTACGGCCGGATATTGACTCGGATTTGCCCTTCACAGTGCTCCGGCTTTGTGATAAATTTAGTAGCGAAGCTGCAGTTGGTAAACAAAAAGAGAACAGGAGAAATTGATGAAAAAACAGATGATCAAGGATTTGCGGATTGGTGACGAAGTGGAAACCCAGGCCCTGGTCCTGGAAGTTAACCGGGCCGCTTTTTCCGCCCCGCACCGCTCCGGGGAATATTTTTTAAAGCTCATGCTGGGTGATGTCAGCGGCCGGGTCAAGGCGGTAATGTGGGATCCGCCCCGCGGAGAAGAAGCGGTGCAGCAGGACGAGGTGGTCTTTGTGCGCGGTTCGGTCGGTGATTATCACGGCCCGCAGGTGGTAGTAAGCGACCTGCGCAAGCTCGACCCCGCAAGAGTGAACCGTTCCTTTTTTCAGCCGGTTTCCAAGCGCGATCCGAAAGAAATGATGGCTGAGCTTAAGGCGGTTATCGAAGCAGATATAGAGGAAGATAACTTAAAAGCCCTTCTCGAAAAATTTTTCGGCGAAGAAGAATTTTCCCGGAGTTTTGCCCTAGCGCCGGCAGCGCGGACTATCCATCACAACTACATCAGCGGTTTGCTGGAGCACACCCTGGAGGTGGTCTATTTTTGCCGCCACCAGGCTGCCCTCTACCCGGAAAAAATCCGCCTTGATTTGCTGTTAACCGGCGCTCTTTTGCACGATATCGGCAAGATTGAAGAATACCGGCAGGAGAGTTTAAGCTTTGAATTTACCGACCGTGGCAAGCTGGTCGGCCATATCAGTATCGGCAAAGAAATGCTGGACAGAAAGATGGCCGATTTGTCCGCTTTCCCGCCCGGCCTGCGCCTGGAGCTGGAACATATGCTGCTTGCCCACCACGGCAATCGCGAGTGGGGTTCGCCTGAGGTGCCGAAAACGATCCACGCTTTCGCCCTTTACCATGCCGATCTGCTCAGCGCCCGTCTGAACCAGTTTGCGATCCTCATGGACAAGCACGTTCCGGAAAGCGGCGACTGGGCGGACTGGGACCGTTTTTTAGAACGAAGCATCTTTGTGCCCCCTACCCCGGAAAGCGAATAGATTTTACAGGGCCTGTCTTTTGCCTGCCGTCTCTCAGCGCCGAATTGGCACTTCATTTTTTCATCATTTTCAATTCCGGGCAGGATTATGCTCCTGCGCCGGAGAAATTAATTTTTAGACATGGACAGTAAATAATTATTCTAAGCGCCAGGTCCAGATCTAATAATAAACTTGTGCAGAATACAGGGCGCAAGCATGTATTAACCAACCTCAGGAGAGTGACGGTGGAAAATAGTGGGAAGAGCCGACCGGCCGAAAGGAATTATCAAGACCAGTGAGCGCAGCCTAAAAGTAATCCCCTTTATCCAGGATGCGCTTTACTACACCCGGATGGGTGCCTATTACAACAACAAAAACAAGCTTTCCAAGGCCCTGCTGTTTTTACAGAAAGCGATCGAAATCGAACCGGCAAACCCTTTGAACCACTACAACTTGGCCTGCCTGCTCAGTAAGACCAGCCGGTTAAAAGAGGCCAACCATATCTTTAAACACATCGTCCAAAATATGGATGCAGAGCTTCCCGAATGCTATTTCTTTATGGCGGTTAACCATGGGTTAATGGAAGAACTGGCCGAGGCGAAGCGCTGCCTGCTGCAGTACCTGCATGTCTCCCCCGAAGGGGAAATGGCCGATGAAGCCGAAGATATACTGCTGGCCATGGAAGAAGACGATGAGGAACTTGCCACCGGTGATCTTAGCCTGGATGCCGGGGAAAACGAAGCGCTTTTAGGCCTGATCGGAGACATAAGCAACGTCCGTTTTAAAGAGCGCCTTTTGGGAGAAGAGGAATTTCGCCGGGCGCTGCAGCGGGGACTTTACCAGGGCAGTGATATTATCAAAGAAGCAATTATACGCCTTTTGGGGCAAAGTGATTGTGAGGAGGCCCGAAAACTTTTGGCCGACTTCATAACCAATCCCTGGGTTAAAGAAAGGCTGCGCCAGGTAGCCTTGCTAGAACTGAAGAGGCGGGCCCCGCTCGGGCCCTACCGGGTTTTTACCGGGGGCACTATCAAGGAGGTAGACTTGCAGAATTACCCCCCTCCGGCGCCGGTATGGCAGGCGGAGTGGCAGCAGGTGATCGAATGCACCTTGGCCAATATGCGCCGCAGTGCCTACTACAGTGACGAGTTCTATGAAGACGCAGAAGCGATCTGGCTTGATTTTATCAATCACAGCTACCCGCAGGTACCCCGGATCGACAAGCCGCAGACCTGGGCGGCCGGCTTGGAATACTGCCTGAATCGCTTTCATTTCCTCGGTCTGACCCAGAAAGAACTGGCCGGGGCCTATGGTGTGTCAACGGCCAGTATCAGGCGTAAATATAATGAGATTGACCGCTTGTTACAGATCGACCAGAAAGCTTACCGCAACATGCTCATCTTCCTGACCGATAACGAAGGAGAGCAGTTTTAAAAGAAACCCGGTCCTGGAAGACGCCTGCTTTATTTTTGGCCTTTTTACCAGATACCTTCACATATTCACATATTAATGAGCCCTGTCGCCAATGACAGGCTTAGCCGGTTATCTGGCTATAAAAATAGTGCAGGGCCATTTTAAATTATCAGCTAATGTTGAAGCCGGATCCTGAAGCAAAAGTTTGACCAAAGCTTAGCTGCAAAAGGGGTGAGCAAGGTGTATTTGGAACTGACTGTGGAAACTGCAAGCCGCGAACAGTGTGTTAATATTACTCCGAAGATCAACTCTTTGCTTTCCAGCCACGCGGTTAAAGACGGCTGCTGCACCGTTTTCGTTTCGCATACTACTGCGGCGTTGACGGTCAACGAAGATGCCGACCCGGCAGTGATGGAAGATCTGCTCCGGTTTTTGCAGAGCATGGTGCCGCTAAAAGGCAACTACCGGCACAGTGAAGGTAACAGCGATGCCCACATCAAGGCCGCTTTGCTCGGTTGTTCCCTGCACCTGATTATCAGAAACGGTTACCTCGACCTGGGCACCTGGCAGGGAGTCTTTCTCGCCGAATTCGACGGACCCCGTTCCCGTAAGGTAAAAATATGGATCGACTAAAAGGCCTCTTTTCTCCCGGATAAGAGGCCGAAGTTGGGGGGAAGCCATGAGCCAGCTGAGGGAAAAAATCAAAAATATTGCCGATCTGCTCACCCAAAGCAGTTACACGGTAGTTCTGACCGGAGCGGGAGTCTCTACTGAAAGCGGTATCCCTGATTTCCGCAGTCCCGGCAGCGGCCTGTGGACCGTGGTTGACCCGGAGCTGTTTACTATTCAGGGTTTTAAAGCCAACCCGGGAGCATTTTACCAGGCCGGTGTTCCTTTCTTCCGCCAGATAGAGGAGGCCGAACCCAATGCGGCCCACACTGTCCTGGCCGAACTGGAAAGGCGCAGCCTGGTTAAAGCGGTGATCACACAGAACGTCGACGGCCTGCATCAGAAAAGCGGGTCCCGGCAGGTCTTAGAAATTCACGGCAGTTTGAGCAGCGCCAGCTGCATGCACTGCGGAAACCAGGTGCCGATCGAACAGGTTATCGAGGAAGTCGAGGTAGGACTCCTGCCGCCGCTTTGCGTAGAATGTGGCGAGCCGCTTAAACCTGATGTGGTCTTGTTTAACGAACCGCTGTCTCCGGATTACAGCCAAGCGCTGGAAGAAGCAAGGAAGGCCGATTTGATCCTGATTATCGGCTCGAGCATGCAGGTCTCACCGGCCAATCAGCTGCCTTCACTATGTGAAAACCTGGTAATCATCAACCGCACCCCCACTTTTTACGACGAAAAAGCGCAGGTAGCAGTCAACGAAAATACAGCCCGGGTGATGAAACTTATCCTGGAAGAATTAGACAGCAGGGATTAAAGCGAAATTTTCCCGGACTACGCATTTACTGAAAATAATGATTTTACAGGAGGAGACACGGTGCGTTTTGGAGTACATATGCCGCAGAAGGGCGGCTTCAAGAAAAATGTAGAGCGGGCATCTGAAATCGGCTGCCGGACAATCCAGATTTTTCCCGGAAACCCGACCGGATGGCGAATGGGCAAACTGGAGCCTTTGGAACTGGAAAAACGGGCTGCCCTGCTGAAAGAAAAAGATATTAACCCCCTGGTGGTGCACAGCGCCTACCTGATCAACCTTGCCTCCGGCAATAATGAGTTCCTGGTCAAATCGCGAAAACTGCTCAATGAAACAATGGAGCGGGCCGGGTTTTACCGGTCCCCCTACGTGGTTCTGCACACGGGCAACCACGGCGGGCAGGGCGTGGAAAAAGGCCTGGCCCAGATTATCGGTATTATAAAGGAAGATCTGCCCGGCTGGCCTGCTGCGGTAAAGCTGCTCCTGGAAAATACCGCCGGCAGCGGTACTGCCCTGGGGGCGCGGTTCGAAGAACTGGCCGAAATTCTTAAGTCTTTTCCGAAACACACCCTGGGTGTGTGTATCGATACCGCCCACAGCTGGGCGGCCGGTTATGATCTGGGCAGTTCTGCCGGGGTGAATAAAACGCTGTCAGCCCTGGACAGCACGGTTGGCCTGGAAAACCTGCATGTTATTCACGTCAATGATACAAAAGTAGAACTTGGTTCCCGTGTCGATCGCCACGCTCACATTGGTGAGGGCCGCATAGCGAATGAAGGCTTTGCCGCTGTTTTAAACTACGGGTGGCCGGAAGGACTGCCGGTTATTCTTGAAACACCTGAAAACGGCACCGAGTGGGACAGAACTAACCTGGAAAGACTTACCTGTTTGCTAGAACGGCGGTAAGTCGGGGGAGGGCTTTATTGGCCAGGAGAAAAACGCTTTTTTGCTGTGTAGATTGCGGTTATGAAGCCCATAAATGGATGGGGCGCTGTCCGGCCTGCAATGAATGGAATACCATGGCCGAGGTTGAGAATGTGCCCCAGCGGCGATCGGTTGCCCCGGCAGCGGAAACCAAAATCGTTTCTTTAAGCGAGGTTGCGGCGGCGGGTGAAGAGCGTTATATGACCGGCATTGCTGAATTTGACCGGGTGCTCGGGGGAGGACTCGTCTCCGGATCGGTAGTCCTTCTCGGCGGTGATCCCGGGATCGGCAAGTCGACCCTGCTGCTGCAGGCCGCGGCCTGCCTGGCCGCGAAAGAAAACGTTTTCTATGCCAGCGGCGAAGAGTCGCTGCGCCAGGTAAAGATGCGCGCCGAACGCCTGCATATAGAGGATAATTTTTACACGGCGGCAGTTACCGATCTCGGGGCTCTGATCGAAACCGCAGGACAAATCAAGCCGGCGGTGCTGGTGGTCGATTCTGTGCAGTCGATCTATCGCAGCGAACTGGAAGGGGTGCCGGGAAGTGTGAGCCAGGTGCGCGAGGTGACCGCCGAACTGATCCGCCTGGCCAAGGAGCAAAATATTGCTGTATTTCTGGTCGGGCATGTGACCAAGGAAGGAACCATGGCCGGCCCGCGCCTTTTGGAGCATATGGTTGATTGCGTGCTCTACCTGGAAGGCGACCGCTATCACAGTTTCCGCATTTTACGCGGGGTGAAAAACCGTTTTGGCTCCACCAACGAGATCGGGGTATTCATGATGGAAAATGAGGGGATGGTTGAAGTAGTTAACCCCTCGCACCTTTTTATCACCTGCCGCAAGGAGCAGTCTGCAGGGGCGGTGATTACTGCCAGTATGGAAGGGACCAGGCCGCTTTTGGTCGAGATCCAGTCGCTGGTGGCCCCGACCAGCTACCCTGCGCCGAAGCGAACCTCCGCAGGCATCGATTTGAACCGGGTGGCCCTTGTCCTGGCTGTGCTCGAAAAGCATGCCGGGATTACTTTTTTTGGCCTCGATACATTTGTCAACGTAGTCGGAGGCGTGCGACTCTACGAAACCGCCGCCGACCTGGCCCTGGCTTTAAGCCTGACTTCCAGCCTGCAGGGCAAAGCCCTGAACGGGGACACAGTAGCTGCCGGCGAAGTGGGCCTAACCGGAGAAATACGCCCGGTCAGCCGCATTCGCCAGCGCTTGCATGAAGCCCTTAAGCTTGGGTTCAAGCGCTTTATTATGCCCGGGGCTAACCGGGCCGAGCTGAAAACAGAGGCAAATGAATTCGCGGGCCTGCAGCTGATCGGGGTGGATAATATCAAGGAAGCGATCGGGGTCTCTTTGCTGCAGGATTAAGCACATCTTATACAGAGATTTACACATCTTATACAGAGATTTACAAAAAAAGACCTGCACACAATTGCGCAGGTCTTGTCATTAAATTACTCAATACCGCCGGGTAAAGATTGATTAAACCTGACTTTTTTGCCGTAGCACTGCCTCCTGCTTCAATCTTACCCGGTGTTGTTCTAAAATATTTTTGCTCCTAAATTAATAAAAGTCAAAAACCGATCGTTATGAAAGCAGAAAATGACCGAGAGTGCTGATTCGGTTTTGCTCCAGGCCAAACAGGTCTTCCAGTTCAAAGTCAAGGGTATTACAGAGTGCTGTCAGGTAGAAAAGATGCTTGCCAATCTCCTCGGCAATTATTTCCCGGCAGCTCTCACACAACTCGCCTTTTATATGCGAATCCATATATTTCCCGCATTCTTTGAGCGAGTCTTTTTCGGGGTATTCTTTTTTATTGGCATTTATCGAGATACAACCGCAGTCAGTCACTGTTTTAATTATGCTGCGATTAACCCGGGAAGCGGATTCCTGGTATTTGGACAAGCAGTCGAGGATGCTGCGGTGGCGGATTAATGCCTCTGACACCAGATCCTGGAAGTTACCGACAACCTCGTTATCTTTCATTGGACAGTCACCTCTTTTTCTATAGTTGGCCTTGTTGACGTAATTATACTTTTATTTTTACGATCATGTCAACTATAGTCCAGAGAACATGTGAAACGGCCCGATCAAGCTGCAAATTTTATTGTTGTATCCTAAATTAGGATATGTTAAACTATATGTTTAATTGACACAAAGGGGGGGGCTATGTTATTATGTAACAAAGTTTCTTATGTTTTTAAGGGGGCGAAGCATTGTTCAGTGTTGGCGACAAAGTGGTCTATCCAATGCATGGGGCGGGGATAATCGAGGCTATAGAGGAGAAAGAAATCCTTGGAGCGCGCAAGAAATATTATGTCATGAAGCTCCCGCTTGGTGAAATGAAAGTGCTTATTCCCACTGACAATATATCGCAGGTAGGCTTGCGGGATGTGATTGAAGAAAATGAAGTGCCCCTGGTATTCGTGGTTTTACAGGGAGATCAACCCGAATTGTCGGCCAACTGGAACAGGCGTTACCGGAACCACTTGGAAAAAATAAAAAGCGGCAATATATTTGAGGTTGCCGAAGTTGTGCGCAACCTGATGCTTAGAGACCGGGAAAAAGGCCTTTCCACCGGTGAGGGCAAAATGCTTGATACTGCGCGCCGGATTCTGATTAGCGAACTGATACTTGTTCAGGACCTGGAACAGACAGAAATCATCAGTAACCTGAACGATATTTTTGACCAGGCGCCCAAGCAGTTATAACTCCATATCCATATTAGTCAGGAACAATCATGGCGAATTATCTTGCTTCCAGGGAAAACTTTAAGTTATAATGTCTTGAAGAGTTCCCTGGTATTTTTTTATTTGTAAAAATTATTTTGAAAGGAGGTGAGTGCAGTGGTACACAAAATTTTACGTCTGCTCGGAACCCTGTTAGGGGTGGTTATCGGTTTTTATGTATTTTCAAGCCTGCAACCGTATGTTTCAGATTATATCTATATTCCTGAAGGGATGCAACTGACCCCGGTTAATATCGGTTATTATGCCATCGGTGCTTTATTGTTTGGACTCATATTTTTTTTGATTACTCCTTTATTAATTCATATTTTTAATCAGTTTTTATCCTGGGCCGACAGCAAACTCAAGTCAGTGCCGACCCAGGATATTGCCTTAGTCGTTTTCGGCCTGATTATTACCCTGCTGGTTGGCCTGCTGCTTAGTACTCCGATTTACCGTATACCGGTAATCGGGGTTTATCTTGCCCCCGTTCTGACTTTCTTGCTGGTGTTTATCGGGGTAAGATTTTTGCTTAACCGCAAGGACGATTTTGCGTTCCTATCCAATCTTTTCAACCGGGGTGCGCGCGGCAAAGGCGGTGAAAACGAAGTATTCAAGATTCTTGACACCAGCGCTATCATTGACGGAAGAATTGTCGATATTTGCAAGACCGGTTTTTTGGAAGGAGTTATTGTCGTTGCCGGGTTTGTTTTGGAAGAGCTGCGTCACATTGCCGATTCACCTGATTTGCTCAAGCGCAACCGGGGCCGCCGCGGCCTGGACGTCCTGAACAAGATCCAGAAAGAAATGAATATCCCGGTGCAGATTTACGAGGGCGATTTTGACGATATAGCTGAGGTGGACAGTAAACTGGTTCGCCTGGCCAAGACCATTAACGGCAAAATTATTACCAATGATTATAATTTAAACAAAGTCTGTGAACTGCAGGGAGTTTCCGTGCTCAATATCAATGAACTGGCCAATGCGGTTAAACCGGTGGTCCTGCCCGGAGAAGAGATGGTGGCCCAGATTATCAAGGAGGGCAAAGAAGCCGGACAGGGAGTTGCTTATCTCGATGACGGCACCATGGTTGTAGTTGAAGGCGGACGCCGTTATATCGGGGAAACAATTGAAGTGTTGGTGACCAGTGTTTTGCAAACCGCCGCCGGGCGGATGATTTTTGCCAAACCGAAAGAGGATGCTGATAAAGTCAGCGGGATGAAACAGTAAGTAAACTTGGATGAGGTCTATTATATATAAATGTCTATTTTAGCGATCATTGCTGCTGCCGGTCAGGGGTCGCGCATGGAAAGCGCTGCCCGCAAGCAGTACATGTACCTGGAAGGTATCCCGGTATTGGCCCGTTCACTGAACCTTTTTTTGGAGCAGCGGCGAGTAGACGAGATTGTGGCGGTTATTCCCCCGGGCGACCGGGAAGAAGTGTTGGCCCTGCTGCAGCCGTATTGCTCCGGGGCAGAGATCAGGCTGATCGAAGGTGGCGCAACCCGGCAGGAATCGGTAAGCCGGGGTCTTAAAGCTTCATCTGTTCAAGCAGACCTGGTTTGTATTCACGATGCGGCCAGACCGCTGGCTTCACCTGCACTGCTCGAGGCCTTGCTTGATGCAGCTGAAAGCTTCGGCGCGGCTGTTCCGGTAATTCCTCTCAGCGATACGGTTAAAGAAGTCGACCGGCAAGGCAATATTATATCTACGCCGGTGCGTGAAAGCCTGCGTCTGGTCCAGACCCCGCAGGTTTTCCGGCGGGAGATTATCACTGAAGCTTACCGCTATGCCGGGAAACATAATTTAACGGCAACGGACGACGCTTCACTGGTAGAGGCCCTGGGCCGGCCGGTTAAAACCGTGTCCGGGGAACAGTTCAACTTAAAGATAACTTCTCTGCGCGATCTGATGCTGGCATCTTTATTTTTGAAAGGAACCGCGGTAAAATGAACCGTGTGGGTATTGGCTATGACCTGCATCGCCTGGTGGCTGAAAGGCCCCTGGTTTTAGGGGGGGTAAAAATCGATCACCATCTCGGCCTGGATGGTCATTCCGATGCCGATGTCCTGCTCCATGCCCTGAGCGATGCTTTACTTGGAGCGGCCGGCCTGGGAGATATCGGGTTTCATTTTCCACCCGACGATCAGCGCTACCGCAATATATCCAGCCTGGTTTTGCTTAAGGCAGTAAAGGAAAAACTCGACCGAAAACGCTGGCGGTTGGTAAACGCAGATGCGGTATTAATTGCCCAATCTCCGCGGCTGGCTCCTCATATCGGGGCCATGCGGGATAATATAGCTGCCGCCTTGGCGGTCTCCAGGGATCTCGTTTCGATCAAGGCGACGACAACTGAAGGCCTGGGAGTTTGCGGCCGGGAAGAAGGTATCGCCGCCCAGGCCGTGGTTATGCTGGAAAAGGAGTAATCAATCGTGTTTAAAAGAATCAAACAGGATATTCAGGCAGTAAAAGAAAGAGATCCGGCGGCAAAAACTACTTTGGAAGTGCTTCTCTGTTACCCGGGCCTGCATGCCTTGTTTTGCCACCGGGCAGCTCACTTTTTTTTCCGGCGCGGCCTGGTTTTACTGCCGCGGCTGATTTCCCATCTTTCGAGGTTTTTTACCGGGATCGAGATTCATCCGGGTGCAAGAATCGGGGAAGCTTTCTTTATCGATCACGGCATGGGCGTGGTCATCGGTGAGACCACCGAAATAGGTTCCAATGTTACCCTTTACCAGGGAGTAACCCTGGGCGGAACGGGTAAAGAAACGGGCAAGCGTCACCCGACTGTCCGTGACAACGTAGTTGTCGGCACCGGGGCCAAAGTGCTGGGGCCGATTGAGATCGGCAAAAACAGCCGGATCGGAGCCGGATCGGTGGTTTTGAAATCGGCGCCGCCCAATGCCACTGTGGTCGGTATTCCAGGCAGAGTGGTCTATTATAACGGGGAAAAGGTGCCTTCAGTCAATCTTAATCACACCGACATGCCCGACCCGGTTGCCGAAGCCCTAAGCAACCTGCAGGAACAGATTGATCAGCTTCGCTGCCAGCAGGTAGATCTGGAAAACGGAGGTATGTGCAAAAGTGGCCGTGAAAATATATAATACCTTAACCCGCAGCAAGGAAGATCTGAAACCCGGCGCGCCTCCGCTGGTTACTTTTTACGTTTGTGGCCCCACGGTTTATGACTACATCCATATCGGTAACGCCCGGGTTTTTATTATTTTTGACCTGGTCAGGCGCTACCTCGAGTACAGGGGTTATAAGGTAACGCTGGTCCAAAACTATACCGATATAGATGACAAGATGATTAACCGGGCCAAGGAACAGGGAGTTAGTGTGAGCGAACTGGCCGATCGTTTCATAAAAGCCTACGAAGAAGATGTCAGCGCTTTGCGGGTGCGGCCGGCCGACTATAAACCGAAGGCCACCGAACATATCCCCCAGATCATTGAATTGGTCGAGCGCCTGCTCCAGAACGGTTATGCCTACATCAGTGACGGCGATGTCTACTACGATACCACCCGCTTTCCCGAGTACGGCCGGCTTACCCGGCAGAAGCAGGATGAACTGCTGGCCGGGGCCCGGGTGGAACCGGGCGAAAAGAAACGCAGTCCGCTCGATTTTGTGCTCTGGAAGCAAAAAAAAGAAGGCGAGCCGGCCTGGCAGAGCCCCTGGGGTGAAGGACGGCCGGGCTGGCATATAGAGTGTTCAGCTATGTCTATGTATTACATGGATGATACCCTCGATATTCATGCCGGGGGGACGGATTTGATTTTTCCCCACCATGAAAATGAAATTGCCCAGACCTGGGGGGCCGACAAACGCCCCCTGGCCCGCTACTGGATGCATGCCGGTTACCTTAATATCGAAGAACAAAAGATGTCAAAATCGCTGGGTAATGTACTCACCGTGCGCAACCTGCTCAAAGAACATGATCCTTTGGACCTGCGCTTCCTGATCTTGTCCGCCCACTACCGCAGCCCCCTTAATTTTAACGCTGAATTGGTTGCGCAAAGCCGGGCCGGGAGGCTGAGGATGCAGGAAATGCTTAACAACATGATCAGCGCTCTCGAAGAGGCCGGTGAATCGTCCGGCGGACACGAACAAAAGCTCCGGGCGGCCCTTGGGGAAGCACAAACCCGCTTTGTGGAGGCTATGGACGATGATTTTAACACTGCTGACGCACTGGGAGCGCTTTTCGACCTGGTCCGCAGCTGTAATATTTACCTGCAAGATGCCCACCCCTATAATCGTCAACTTCTTGAAGAGGTAATCCGGTTTTATCGTCAGGTCAATGACATTCTGGAGGTAGCAGATATCTCGGCGCCTGAAGCGTTGGATAAAGAAATAGCAGAAAAGATTGCCCGTCGGGATCAGGCTCGCGCAGAAAAAGATTTTGCTACCGCCGATCAAATTCGCGATGATCTGCTGGCCCGGGGAATCATCCTGGAAGATACTCCTCACGGCACCCGCTGGAAAAAAAGCAGGACAGGGACACAGTAAGGTTTAAAAATAAAGGCGAGAAATTACCGGGCATGTCAGAAAAATTTTGGTAAACGGGGTTGGTTAAATGGCCTATATCAGGGAAAGAACCATTGAAGCGGCATGGAGGATGGTGCTGTGGAACTGTGCCCGTTATGGTTATAGTTACCGCATTAATAAGGGCAGTTATGAGGGTCAGCTGCGCAAACAGCTCAACCATCTGACCGTGGTCATTGAAGAACCCTATACCCGGCCGCTTGCGGTCTGGCTGCCTGAGAACTGCGGTATCCCGGCGCCCACTTCGGAAGATAGAATCCAGGACTACTTTTATGATTACCTGGTAACCGACACCAAGGGGGAGATGGAAGACTACACCTACGGCCAGCATATTGCCCCGCAGCTGCCAAGGTTGATCGATCTGTTGAACGAATCAAGCGGGGCGACCAACCAGGCCTGCTTAAATATCGGCGGGGCTGAAAATATTCAGTTGGACGATCCCCCCTGTTTGCGGGTTATCGACCTGAAGGTTGTCGAGGGACGCCTGCACATGTCTATATTTTTTCGTTCCTGGGATATTTTTGTCGGCTTTCCGGAGAATTTGGGCGGACTGCAGCTTTTGAAAGAATATATACTGCTGCACCTTAAATTCCCGGTTGAAGACGGTTCGATTACCGCTTATTCTTCCGGGGCCCATATTTATGAACAATATTTTTCCCTGGTCAATATTTTAAATGCGCATAAATGCTGACAGCAGGATTAAGCGGGCGCGCGGGGACGGGAGTGTTGACGCAAACTATTAAACACCTGTTAAATCGTTCCGGTTTATTCTTAATTTTGAGGGCAAAACCCCGGCTTCCTGATCCTTGCCTTCTTTACCCGAGGTGGATTTAAATGAACGCAGAAAACCGGACTGCTGCAAACAGCAAATTAAACGGTCCGGGCAATTGTGATCGCGGCGGCAGCAAGGAAGAATTGGTTGCCGGCCGGCAGGCTGTTCTGGAAGCCCTGCGTCACAGCGGTCCGAAGCGGGTATTGTTGGCCGCAGGTTTAAAAGGGGCGGTGATCGATGAAATATATTTGCTGGCACAGCAAAAAAAGGTGCCGGTAAAGCGTCTTTCCCGGCCTGAGTTTGATCGGGCCGCCGGAGATATCTCCGCAAACCAGGGTGTGGCCGCCATTGTTCCTCCTTTTTGTTACAGTTCACTCAGCAGCTTGATCAGCCGGGCCCGGTCTTCTGCTAAACAGCCGTTTTTGATCATGCTCGACCACCTGGAAGACCCACAGAATTTAGGGGCGGTAATGCGAACGGCTGACGCCGCCGGGGTGCACGGGTTGATCATCCCGGATAAACGCGCCGCCGGGGTAACCGCAGCTGTGCGCAAAGTTGCCGCCGGGGCGGCCGAACGCCTGCCGGTGGCCATGGTCGGCAACTTGAACCGGGCCGCTGAACTGCTGAAAAAAGAAGGATTCTGGCTTTACGGCGCAGAGGCTGACGGCAGCCAGGAATACTACCGGGCCGACTACCGCCGGCCGCTGGTTCTGGTCATCGGTTCGGAAGGCAAAGGTCTTTCCCGGCTGCTGCGCAAGAACTGTGATCTGGTTTTAACCATTCCAATGGTAGGCAAGGGCGGTTCGCTAAACGTGGCCGCCGCCGCGGCGGTTTTGACTTATGCCGCCCTGGCTCAACGGGAGGGGTGGCTGACTTGATTGCTCCGGTCCTGATCGTTGATGGCTACAATATCATCGGGGCCTGGGAAGATCTGAAAGAAATGAAGAAAACCGATATGGGTAGTGCGCGCGAGCAGTTGATTACCCTCCTGGCCGGTTACCGGAGCTGGTGTTGGGAAAGGATTATCATTGTTTTTGACGGGCAGAGTTTTGCCTGGGAAGAGGTGGACGGCATTGAAATTGTTTTTACCGGCGGCAGGGAAACAGCGGATACTATGATCGAACGCCTGGCGGCCGGATTGGCGGCAAGGTATAATGTGGAGGTGGCCACATCGGACTTTGCCGAACACCGTGCTGCCTCGGCCGTGGGAGCGAAAGTTTTTTCTGCTGCGGCGCTAAAAGACTACCTGGTTGAGAAACGAAAAAGCTATCGCCGCATGACCGGCGCTAAAAAAAAGGAAGGGTTGATGCTTAACGATATTTTAAACAAAGCGGTGCTCGACAGCCTGGAAAAGATGCGCCGTCAGTCCTAACCTGGAAGAGCCGGTTCCATCAAAGTTGAGCTTGGAAATGGCACCTCTCAAATGCCCAATCAACCGGCCTTTGCCGGATCGCTAAAAAAATCCTGCCACCAAATGCGCAGCATTTCATAACCAAGGGCCTGAGGGGCACTGAAATCAGCGAATGGCGGTTATTTTAAAATGCTTGACCATAGAAGGGCTTTGAGTTATAATTACGTCGGTAGTCTGCAGCGTTCCCACCATAAGATATCCAAACGGAGGCGATAGGGTTGAGCTTCTTGGCTCATGAGGTTAAGATTACTTACCAGGGCGACCCGGAACTGGAAATTCGCAGTGATGAAGATATTGTTATGGAAGCCAAAGGCGGCGATATAGTCGCTCTGGAGTTTTTGATTAATAAATACAAAAACTTTGTGAAAGCAAAAGCAAGATCATATTTTTTAATAGGTGCCGATCGGGAAGATATCATCCAGGAAGGCATGATCGGACTGTATAAGGCGATACGTGATTTCAGGGGAGACAAACTCTCTTCCTTCCGTGCTTTTGCCGAACTCTGTATTACCCGGCAAATAATCACCGCCATCAAAACGGCTACCCGGCAGAAGCATATCCCTTTGAATTCCTACGTATCGCTGAACAAACCGATTTATGATGAGGATTCCGATCGCACCCTGCTCGATATCCTGGCCGGGAGCAAGATTACCGACCCGGAAGAGCTGATGATTAACCGAGAGGAATATAATGATATTGAGTTTAAAATGGGTGAAATTTTAAGTGAGTTAGAATGGAAAGTGCTCACCCTTTATCTTGAAGGCAAATCTTACCAGGAAATAGCCGTTGATTTGAAACGGCACGTCAAATCGATCGACAATGCACTGCAGAGGGTGAAGCGTAAACTGGAGCGCTACCTGGAGGTGCGTAAGTCTTAACAATAATTAATACCGGATGCAGGCTTTGTTTTTGATCCATACCGGTTATTATATTATTATGTTTGCGGTTCAATAAAAAGCTTTATCATGCGGTTGACTTTTATTTACTGCCAGTGTATAATCATTATCGCTTAAGAGCGAGGTTAATCGCTTAAGAGCGGGTGTAGCTCAATGGCAGAGCCCTAGCTTCCCAAGCTAGCAGCGTGGGTTCGATTCCCATCACCCGCTCCAGCAACGACGCGGGGTGGAGCAGTCTGGTAGCTCGTCGGGCTCATAACCCGGAGGTCGCAGGTTCAAATCCTGCCCCCGCAACCATAATAAGGAAATCGCAAACTGCGGTTTCCTTAATAAATGAAACAATGAATTACATGCTCACGTAGCTCAGGCGGTAGAGCGTGTCCTTGGTAAGGACAAGGTCACCGGTTCGAGTCCGGTCGTGAGCTCCAGAGGCGGCGTAGCTCAGTT
>SL_8KL_010_SEDDRAFT_10002208_pt1 | contig 16542 bp, 8 predicted proteins | sample SodLakKL_010_SED_4_FD_11160 | JGI IMG/M metagenome (IMG submission 11160)
AACCGGTCAAACTTTCATCACCGACCACTTCTTCGATCTCTCCTTTTTCTATAGGGATCTTCCGTTTCTGTAACTTGGTGTGCAAGCTATCGGGCATGTCTAGATCGCTGCCGTTGGTGTAGATCTTGATATCTTTTGTGAATTCGTACAGTTCCAATGCCTCTTTTGCAACGAGATCTTCAGATCCAAGCAATCCAACCTTTTTATCCTTGTAAAGAGGGGCGTCGCAAACTACACAGTAGCTAACTCCTTTTCCCTCGTACTCTTTTATCCCCTCGATGGGGGGTTTTTCATGCTGGATTCCAGGTGATATTATAAGCCCTTTTGTCTTGAACTCTCTTTCTGCAGTTTCAACCACATAGCCTTCTCCTTCGGGGTCTATCTTCGTCAGAAGAGCTTTTTCTTCTAAAACTTCTGTACCGAATCTTTCAGCTTGTTTTCTCCCTCTGTCCAATAACTCTTTACCGGAGATTCCATCTGGAAAACCAAAATAGTTATCGATCTTCTCCGCTTTTTCAAGAAGCTTGTTCGGCTCGTCCAGGATCACTGTTTTCAATTCAGCTCTTGAAGCGTAGATGGCTGCTGAAAGGCCAGCAGGCCCTCCTCCGATCACCACCACATCATACTCTTCACTACTCATATAGTCGTCCTCCTTCATTCTTTTCTTTTTTGTTATCACGTGTCACGGTCTAATAATTTTTGGTCAAGTTTCTTTCGAAGCATCGGAGAGTTTTTCTTTTGAAGCATCGGAAGGTTTAACCGATCTATAAATTCTTTGAGAGAAGGTTCCGGGTTTTCTTTTTCTCTAGTATACATCTTTTCTTTTATAGAGTCGAATTCTTGAACAGACAATTCGTGCACTACTATCGGATAAAAAATATCTCCTTCGTGGAAAGCGTGAAACCGTAATTCCCCTATCAACTCGTCGATGGTTTCGCTCAGTTCTCCCCAATCTTTTTCCTCCCAACCTCCTTTTTCTTCTTCGGCTTTCTTACTTAGGCGTTCGTAAGTTTTCAGGATATCCTCATGTTCGTCTTCAAGTAAGAGCGTGTCGCTCATACCTCTCTTTTGGTACCAGGGAGGAAATATCAGGTCCTCTTCCATCCCTATATGTTCTTTTAGATGGTTCAAGGCGTCGACTATGATCTTCATCCTGGTGATCCTCTCTGCAGATAATTTTCTTTTTTCTTTGAGATCATCTCTTATTTCCTCTAGCTTACCAAGTTTTCTTTTTTCTTTGATCTCATTTCCGATTTCCTCTAACATATCGAGCAGAATTTCAAACAATGTGTGATGGATCATCAGTCGTTTGACAGGATGGTCGTCTTCAAGGTCGTTGATAAGCAGAGAAAAATCTTTTCGATAAAGCTCTTTGAACAGTTTGCTGATCTTCGGTGAATCGCCTTTTTCGAGTTGGGATCCCTCCAAGTAGAGTTCTAAAGTTGCAGCATAAAAGTCGAACGGTTCGGCATCTTTGAGTTCTCTAATGGCTTCTCTTTCAGTTATAGCACCCTTATCGAATTGTTTAAGAATCTTGACCATGTTTTCGGTTTTCATGGATACCACCCCTCTATATCGTCGGCTTCCCTTTTTATCATTTCCCGATCAGTCAGTTCATCCAAGGCCGAAGGGTAAAGGATGTTGTTCTCCTTGAACACATCCTCCGAAACCGTGCCTTCAGCGAACTCCCTTAAACTCCTATACAGGTCATCTGCGCTCATTTTAACCACTTTAATCACCATAATGTCCGTAAAGTATATAAACCTTGTCCTCTATACACCTTTTGGGATAACATGAGACGAGTCCTGATGAAAACCGGAGCTAAAGACACCAAGGCGGATATATTGGAAGAGTTGTTGAAAGAGGATCTGACCGCATTGGACCTGGCAGATATTTTGGAGATAAACGAGAGCGCCGTGAGAAGACACCTGAACGGTCTGGAATCCGACGGCCTGGTGAACAGTTATTTTAAGAAAGCATCAAAAGGCCGGCCGAAAAAATATTTTTTCCTCTCTGAAGAAGGAAAAAAGATGTTCCCCGAGCAGAGCGAACTGTTGTTAGGTCTGCTGATCAAAGAGATGAGATATGTGTGTAGCGAAGATAAGATGAACGATATCTCAGATGATATGGTGGAGGAGCTCAAAGAATTCTTTCCTGACGTAAAAGGCGAAGATGACTTCGAAAGGAAGATAGAGGATATAGTCGACAGTTTCGATGACTTAGGTTTTTATTGTTCTTATTCTAAGCAAAACGGCAGTTACACCATAGAATACAAAAATTGCGCTTTCGGGAACCTTCCGAAAGAGCAGGCATCTTGGCTGTGCGAGATACATCAAAGATTATTTCATGAGCTTATCGGTGACCTGAAGATCGAGAAAAAAAAGTCCATGTTGAAAGGAGATAAGATATGTGTACAGAAGATAGGTAAGAAAAGATGAAAAGAAGAAATGATGTGATATAATAGATCTGAATGAGATAAGCATGGACGAAGAGAAGTTCAGCCCGGATAGATATATACAGCAAGAAGAAGTGCAAGTGGTCCTACTCGCCTTTGCACCTGGTCAAGGTCTGAAATAACACACCACACCGGTAGATGTTTTCTTCCACGTGATCGAAGGGACAGCAGAGATACAGGTGGGTGGAGAGATCAGAGAGATACCCGAGGGGAATATCGTTTTGAGCCCGAAGAACATACCACATAACTCAGAAATACCTATGAAGAGAACACTAAAATTTTGGTCGTCAAAACACCTAATCCCACACGATAGCTACAGTCCTGATTCGCAAAAGATTTTTATCCTTTGAATCGATACCTAGAGACGTAAAGAGGGATAAGATGAAAGTGAGATGGTTGGGCAACGCCGCGGTGGAGATCTTCGACGAGAAGCACATATTGATCGATCCAAATTTTACCGTAGAACCAGAAAAGGAAGCGGACATTGTGCTTTTGACCCACGAGCACGACGACCATTTTAGAGAGAAAAATTACCGGTCTTTTGGTGAAGAAGCAAAACTTTACGCACCCGAGACGTCTTTGAAAAAATTCGATGTGGATGGAAAGGCGGTAGAACCCGGCGATACCATAGGCGAGATAAAGGTGCTTGACTGCGACTGCTATGGTTCTGACGAATCAGTCAGCTACTTTTACAAAGGTGTCCTTCACTCTGGAGATTCCGCCTTTTTCCCTGATGTCGAAGGTGTAAAGTTGATATTCACCGCTTGTTTCACCGATTATTATGAAGATTATATCTCGGCGTTCAAAAGGTTGAAACCGGAACTCGTGGTACCTTTTCATTACGACCCCGACGAAGAGATAGATGATGCCGAGGGTTTGAAGAAAAGGATGGACCAGGAAGGAGTGCCTAACAAGCTCTTAGGATCCGGAGGATCCATAAATATATGAAACACTATATTCAGATTCAAAAACTATATAAAGATAGTGACGTATAGTAGATATTGAAGATACCCCCCGTTTAGGCTGGTTGGTAAATATGAAAAAAAAAGCTGTTAGGTTGTTGGCTGTTTTTTCTACGGCGCTACTGATTTTATCTACGTTGATAGTTGCGGCTGGTGCGTTCGAAACATCTGAAGGTTCTGAGACTATAGTACAGGTACGTATGACCGATGGAAACGACCTGTCAGAACTGAGCAGATCAGACCTCAAAATTTTAGAGAGGTATGAAAGCTTCGTTTTGATAGAGGCTGATGAAGAGAAGATAGATCATATAGAGAGTTCAGGTATGGAAGTGAACGAGTTACCGAAGCGGACACAGGTCACCGTAAAAGGTCACACGTTCGATATAGATGAAGGCCCCGATGTGGATCTTACCATAGATGGTTATGAAGAGGGAACTGAAGGCCTCCACGTAGTTCACATGTTAGGGCCCGTACATCCTGAATGGAGAGCCACATTGGAGGGAAAAGGAGTGAACATCATCAATTACGTGCCGAATTATGCGTACGAGGTGAGCATGACTCCGGAGGTTGCAGAAGAAGTAGAGGACCTCTTCTTCGTCGATTGGGTAGGCATCTATCAGCCTGAATTCAAGCTCCACTCTCGACTGGATGAGGCGCTTGATGAGGATATGTCAGTGAACGTGAGGCTGAGACCTGGTTTCGAACCGCGGAGTTTGATGGAGCTCGAATCCAGAGTTGACGTCATCGGCGCCGAAAACCTTAGAGAGAACGGTTATAGACTCGTTGTGGATACAGAAGATATGGATGAATTGGAAGACATAGCTATGATGGAGGACGTTTATTTTATCTCGCCTTATATAGAACCAGAATTACACGGTGAGATGGATTCACAGATAATAGGCGGCGGGTGCTGGTTCATGGATGACGAGTACGAGCATTCAGGAGGCGATCATAGAGAAGGAGATCCTGATCAACCCTACAGGAAACACGGAGACCACGGCGCCTACATCAATCAGATAGGTTATACGGGAGAGGGAGTCACGATCACTATCGCAGATACAGGTATAGGTGACGGAACAGAGGGAGATGCCGGCCATCCTGATCTGACCGGTAGAGTCATAGGAGGATACGGCTTTGGTTCGGACCCTGATAACTGGGCAGACGGCCACGGTCACGGTACGCACTGTACAGGTTCCGCTGCCGGCGACACTTATGGCGGTACCGGAGAGACTTTTGGATTTGCAGATTACTATATGGCTCAGGGTTTAGCTTACGAATCCGAAATTTTCGCTACGAAGATATTCGATGATGGAGGCGGTTTCATGCCTACAGAGTATTATCCGATAGTCGAAGAGCCGGCACAGCGTTCCGATGCTTACGTGCACAGTAATTCATGGGGCGCTGGTACATCGGGAGCCTACAGCGACTCGGACGAAGTTTTTGATCAAACGGTCAGAGATGCGGACAGAGATATTGAAGAAAATAGGCCCATGACCATAACGGTCTCTGCGGGCAATGATGGTGCTAGAGGAGATCAAACGACGGGTAGTCCAGGAAATTCAAAGAACGTGATAACCGTCGGGGCGACCCAGACTTACAATCCAGATGACGGTTACACGAATGCGGAGATGATGGCGGGGTTCAGTTCTCGCGGTTGGACGGAAGATAACAGGGTCAAACCAGACGTGGTAGCTACTGGTGAAGGTATATATTCATTGACTCCAGGTGGAGGTTACCAGGAGATGTCCGGAACATCTATGTCGAATCCTGCGGTGGCAGGAGCTGCGGCAGTTGTCGTGGAGTGGTACGAAGAAAACTTTGGAGAGAGACCCAGCCCGGCCATGGTCAGATCGATCCTCATAAATACAGCTATAGAGTTGGATCCGGAGGTCGGAGACACAAGAGGTCATATACCGAACAGAGATGAAGGTTGGGGTATAGTCGATATATCCAAATTAGAATATCCAACTGACGACCCACTAGGATTTGTCTTTGAGGATCAGGAGACGCTTTTGGAAACTGGTGATATAGATGAACACATAATGTCCATCGAAGATGAAGACGAACCTTTTAAGGTCACTCTTAGCTGGACGGATAAGAACGCTCTTGAGGGCGACAGCGAAGGAGGAACACCGACTTTGAAGAATAATCTTAATTTAGAAGTCGAGACTCCTGGGGGAGATATAATTCGAGGTAACGCCTTCGACTTGTCAGGAGACGGTGATAGCGACGACGGTTTCACTCATCCTGATGCTGAAGTCATGGCAGACTTCGATTATAACGATGATGGATGGGATGATGTGAACAACGTTCAGAACGTTTACATCCCTCCGGATGATGTCGAGACTGGAACATATACGGTAAGGGTGATAGGAACAGATATACCTGAAGATGCTAACAACGACGGAAATCCGAATCAAGATTATGCATTGACGGCTTACAACGCTGCAGAGGGCGCCGCGATAGAAGTTCTACGTCCTGTTGGTGGTGAATATAGAGAGTACTGGGAAACAGGAACAGAAGAAGAGATACTATGGGAGACCACTGAAGGTATCGGTAATATAACACACGTAGATTTAATGTACAGTGTCGACGGAGGCGGAAGCTGGTCTTATATTGACGAAGGGATAGACGATACGGGTTCTTACCTATGGCTGGTTCCTGATGAGCCCAGCCACGAAGCCATGGTTAAAGCTATAGTCCATGATGATCATCCTGATACTGGAGAAGGAATAGATACGAGCGATGAGTTCACCATCACTGATGTTACTCCGCCCGAAGTAACAGTGATCTCTCCTAACGGCGGAGAAGAGTGGCATGCGGGAGACGAAGAGGAGATCACTTGGAATACAGAGGAAGGTGATGAACCTATCGAGAGCGTTGACATACAATACAGCGTTGACGGTGGCACCAATTGGATCTTACTAGAAGAGGGCATCGATGATACAGGCTCATATATATGGAGGATCCCGGACGAAACGACCTCTGAGGCCCTTGTTCAGATATGGGTCCACTGCGAAGGCTTAACAACACATTATGACCGCAGTGACGATCATTTCGATCTAGTGGGCATCCCCCCAGAACCACCGGAGAACCTCGAGGTCGAGTACGTTAACGATGACAATCTTGTTACATGGACTAAGAGTGCGGGTGATTGGTCCGATCATATGATGTCTTCTGAGAGTAAAGTCGAGGTAGAGCAGACCGATTATGAATCTAATAGCGCTGATAACAATTATGAGAACGCTCCCGACGTCCTGGCAGACCATGCAGCGGAAAGACCTGAATCCCGAGAATACGATCAAAATAAAGAGAGATTACTGCAAAACGAATACTATGCGTTTGAAGTATATCCAGGAGACGATTCTCTTTGGTTCCCGCCCGACGATCCCGGTGATCTGAACTATATAGCGCCTAATGAAGCCGATAATTTCATCGCTGCAGGTACATGGGTCATAGATACATGGTATGGAGCTCAATTTGAAGGGGGCCTGTGGACTATAGATGAAACCGATGGATCGATGGACTTTATTGGAGATACGCCTGGATTTAATGGACTTGCATATGATGATTCTACAGGGACTTTGTACGGAGCTACAGGTGATGCATTGTATACTGTAGATCCCGATACTGGCGATTCAGAACAGATCGGTAATTTCGGCATCGCCGATACTATGATCGCTATAGCTTCCGATGGTTATGGAGGCATGTATGGGACCACGGTAGACTTTGATACGGAGGCGGACCTCTATTCAATCGACGTAGATACCGGTGAGGCGGATAGCATTGGAAATACCGGTCTCCATTTATTATATGCTCAAGATATGGAGTATGATAAAAACACACACACTCTTTACCATGCTGCTTATCTTGAAAGCGGACCATCGGGGTTATACGAACTCGATACTGATACTGGTGCTTCAACTCATATCGGTGACTTCCCAGATGGTGAAGAGATCGCTGGATTCGCTATACCGTACATACTTGAAGGAGTGTTCTTCTCGGCTGATATCGTGAGCTATGAGGCTAATCCAGATCCCGGCGACGAGGTCATCGTTAATTACACTGTAACCAATTTGGGTGATGAGGAAGACACACAGGAGATAAATTTCACAGTTAACGGATTGGTGGAAGACAGCGTAGAGGTGACCCTTGGTGAAAATGAGGAGTACCAAGACGAGTTCGTATGGGATACGAGTAGAAAGGTGGGCTCCTATTACCTTGGAATAGAGACTGAGGACAGCGAAGATGAAGTTATGGTGATGATTGGCGATACCAAGAGAGTTAGTCATTACAATGTCTATCAGGCGGAAGATCAAAACGGACCATGGGACGAACCTATAGCCCAAGTGGATGCCGATGGATCAAGTGATTACGAATTCCTAGATGAAGGAGCTGCTGGTCAACCCTATGATTGGTACATTGTGAGAGCGGTAGCTGAAGATGGTGCCGAAGAACGTAACAGATATGCAGTAAGAGAACCTGGTGGACCAGAAGTTAACACACTATCTCCAGAAGATCACGAGATCATCATCGAAGATGATGTCACCGTTGAATGGGAAGGTTCTGACGAGATAGGTAATTACGAGGTACAATTAAACGACGAAGATATGATAGATGTAGGAACCGATACTGAGCACACTTTCGAAAACATCCCTGAAGGTATTCACCAGGTCTTTGTCTTTGGACATCACGAGACCACGGGTGAAGTAGGTTACGACAGCGTCTATTTCATGGTAGATCAAACTCCGCCCGATTTGGAGATCCTATATCCTGAAGATGAGAGCTATATAAATGAAACCGCGATCACAGTTGAATGGGCCGGATATGAGGATGTGAGTGGTATCGATCATTACAGTGTACGGGTTGATGGTGGAAATTGGACCGATGTGGGATTGGATACTACCTTTGACTTAGATGAGTTGGAGCATACAGAAACTTATACTATAGATATCAGTGTGAAAGATTGGGCAGGATGGGAAACAACCGAGTCCACTACATTCACAATAGATACAGTATCTCCCGGTGTTGAGATACTATTCCCAGAAGATGATGGATGGGCTCCTATCGATCTGACTGCAGAATGGTACGGCGAAGACGAAGTTAGCGGTATAGACAACTACGAAGTTAGATTAGATCACGGAGAGTGGATAGATGTAGGTGATGTGACCGAACACGAATTCACTGATTTAACAGTTGAGGAACACACTCTCGAGGTAAGAGCCTGGGATCGCGCTGGTAATCGCAACGTGACGTCCGCTTCCTTCGACATAGATCCTGAACCTCCTCACCTTCAAGTTGTATCTCCAGAGGAAGGCAATTCTTTTGATACGGATAAAGTCAGTATTGCTTGGAGCGGCGTAGATAAATACAGCGGCCTTTCACATATAGATGTTAGATTAGGTGAAGAGGACTGGATAAATGTGGCCGTATCCAGTTCTTACACATTTACTGATCTTGAAGAAGGTACTCATACGGCGACGGTCCGAGCTACAGATAATGTTCAACAGGAAACTTATGACGATGTGACTTTCACGGTAGATACTACACCACCTCAGTTATCCATCGTATCCCCGGAGCGAGGTGCGATCTATGATGAGGGCGATGTAACAGTAGAATGGCAGGGCAGCGACGATACCAGCGGCATAGATTTCTATGAAGTGAGACTTGACTATGGAGAATGGATGAACGTCGGTAATGACGAAGCGTACACCTTTGAAGACTTGGATGATGGTGACCACACGGTGGAAGTAAGAGCAACGGACGGCGTAGGCCATACCGCAAGTGAGGCGGTGAGTTTCACCGTGGATACGAGTCCGCCCGAGATCTCGATATTGAGTCCAGACGAGGATGAACTGTTCGACTCGAACGAAGTCATGATTGTGTGGGACAGTAGTGACGAAACCACAGGAATAAGCCGTCACGAGGTAAGAGTTAACGGAGGTGAATGGATAGACGTAGGCGGTTCGTCTTTCTACACGGTTAGAGGCCTAGATGACGGCGATCACACGGTGGAAGTAAGGGCAAGGGACGAGGCCGGTAATACGGAAGAAGACGATGTGAGCTTCACGGTTGACACGACGCCCCCAGAAGTTGAGATAGTGTCACCTGAGCCCGGTGCAGTGTTTGCTGAGGACGAAGTGACGGTCGAGTGGGAAGGATCCGACGATACGAGTGGAATAGAAACCTTCAGTATACGTATAGGTCAAGGCGAATGGAGAGATGTTAGCACAGCAAGTCAGTATACTTTTGACGGGCTTTCCGACGGCGAACATTTCGTCGAAGTGATGGCTCAAGACGAAGCGGGCCATACGACCACGAGAACTTTGTCTTTCACTGTGGATACAACGGCTCCGGAACTGTTCATAATCTCACCCGACCACGAGCAGATCTTAAATAAAGACGAAGTGACGGTGAGATGGAGCGGCAGCGATAAGCTGAGCGGGTTGTCGCATTATGAAGTGAGGCTCAATCAAGGCGAATGGATAGACGTCGGTACCGAGACCCACTATACTTTTGAAGGTCTGTCCGAAGGTGAGAACACCGTCGAGGTGCGCGCAGTGGACGAAGCGGGAAACGAAGCGACAGAAGAGATAACGTTCGAGGTCGACGAAAGCATAGCTATATACTGGTGGATAATAATAGCCCTAGTTATACTCGCTATACTGTTGTTAGTCCTGATGGTCATGGTCTTTAAAAGCGGTGAAGAAGAGGAAGAACAGAGCGAGCCTGTGATGCCTCCGGCAGCTCCGGCAGAAACAGAAGATAATAGATGGCATGAAGAAGGACTTTACGGAGAACCCGCCGAGGAGGAAGGGTCTCCCACAACACCAGAGCAGTCGGATAAGGTCCCGGCACAAGAGGAAGTATTTGTAAACGGAGAACCCGATGGAGAAGAACCTCCTCCACCTCCACCAGAACCTTCTGAATCCAGTGAAGATCTACTTGGAGAATTAGAAGAAGAAAGTTGATCTGACCAGTGTACTGAAAACCCAAAAACCTTTTTCTTTTCTTTTGTTGTTGCGTTTTTCATCCCATATGAATAAATATTGTCGAGTTTTATCTATCTTTGATAGAATATGAGTGAACTTTTGTCTTTCTTTAAAGCGATAGGCGCATTGAAAGGGACTGATAGAGAGGGATGGAAACGCGCGGGTATAGAAGAACCGGAATCGGTGGCGGAGCACTCTTACAGGTGTGCGTTGATGGGATTGTTGTTGGGGAAGAAACTAGAGTTAGATACGTGCAGATTGGTTGAACTACTGTTGATACATGATCTCGCTGAGGTGAAGACAGGGGACATAACACCTTACGATGGTTTTACGGAAGGAGAGAAGAGGGAGATGGAGCGGGAGGCTTTGGAAACTATGTGCGATCATCTAGCGGAACCTGATAGAATTAAGATACTGAAACTTTGGGACGAGTTCGAAACGGGTGAGAGTGATGAAGCTAAAGTGGCTAGAGATATCGATGTAATGGAAAGGATCCTGCAGGCGTTGGAATACGGCAAGAAGGAAAAATATGACTCGAAAGATCTTTCGGAATTCATCGTTCAAGGTAAAGAAGAGATAGAGACGTCGAAGATCCAAGAACTAGTAGATATCGTATCGAATAAAGGTTGAGTCTACCGGTCAAGCCAGTCTATCTCCACTTGCTCTAGCTGATCCATAACTCTTTCTCTTATCACGTCCGGAGACGGATAGTCTATCATCAGTTTTCCATCTTCCATGACTTTTTCGAGCATGGGTTTCATGGTGTTACCGCACTCGCATCCAGGCGTTTCTTCATCGTCCCAAGCTCTCATCTCGAAGGTGAAACAGTTCGGACAGCGGTAGGCCTGTTTCTTTCCGCTGAATTTTCCTCGTTTTGCTACGAGCTTTTCTTCCTTCTCTACGATATCCATCGCATAATTGATGGTTCTAGCGTTGGAGATCGAAGTGCCCACTCCGAATGCGTCTGCACCGGCTTCTTTCAATCCCGGTATACTGTACTCGTCTATCCCCCCTGAACAGATCATCTTGGTCTCAACGCCTCTCCGTTCGAGTTCCCACATGACTTCTTGTGCTATAGCAGAAAGATCGCCTCTTCTCGAATAGGGCGTGTCCAACCTAACGCCGAAAAGGTTTTCACCCATGGCTTCGGCGGCCATGACCGACTCCATCTTTTCGTCATAGTAGGTATCAACCAGCGCTATCCTCTTAACGTCTTCAGGTAGAACCTCGTCAAAGGCTTCGAACGCTTTTTTGGGTTCGCCGAAGATAATGGTGAGAGAGTGAGGCATGGTACCCTGGGGCACTATACCGATCTCTTCGGCCCCTGCGATGCTTGAAACGCCATCACACCCACCTATATAGGCGGCTCTATCTATCATCGGCGCGAGACTAGGATGCATCCTTCTTATACCGAATGATATAACAAGCGAGTCTCCGGCTACCTTGGCGACTCTTGCAGATTTGGTAGCGATGCCGGAAGGATGGCATATGAATCCTAACAGCGGGGTTTCGTGTATACAGAACTCGCGGTACGATCCTTCGACACGTATAACGGGGGTGAAAACACCGTTCCGTCCCTTGGTCCGGAATACTGATCCTTCAGGCATCGAATAAACGTCCACGTTTTTTCCTTCTAAGAGGTGAAGGAACTCGTCTAAACCACAGAAGACCCCCCATTTCCAGTTCGAGGGAAAAGAAGAGACGGTGAATTCAGCCGCCACGGACTCGTCTCCTACACCTTTTTCCTCGAATATCTTCATAGTGTTTTTGAAATAGATATCGGTGGTCTTTCCACTTTTTATATCCTCTTCGCTAGCTATATGGAAACGGGACATCTTATATCTCCTTTGTTCTAAGAGTGTATCTGTTTATTATTGATTTTGGTGATCTCTTTGTAGATACAGTTTATATGTCAAAAGTATAATATTTCAGATAACAGATCATTTGGTTCAAACTATCAAAAGAGGCCAAAAGACTATATAATGGATGTGGAGTATTTATAAACAACTCCCGGAGGCAAAACGCAATGCAAATAAAACCGCGGTTTTTGGCTGTTTTTGTAGGATCAGTATTAGTTATCGCAATGTTTTCTACGGTGACTCCAAGTTTTTCAGATGACCATGAAACAGACATAGTATTGGTATCCCCTGATGGGGAAAACGACGTATCCCTTATAAGATCTGCAGGAGGAGAGATCCTGCAGAGATATCCAGATATGGCTTTGATTGAAATTTCACAAAGAGGAGAAGAGAGGTTACGCTCTAAAGGTATAGATATCGTAAATACTTTACCTGCAAGGACGGAAATTTCTGTGAAAGGACACCGATTCGATATAAACGAAGGTATGCCCGATTTTTCAGAAGAGTTGACTATCGATAGTTATGAGCAAGGTGAAGAAGGACTTTACCTTGTCCACATGATCGGGCCTGTCCACGCTGAATGGCGAGAGGAGTTGGAAGATATGGGCGTCGAGATAATAAATTATCAACCGAACTATGCTTATGAGGTCAGGATGACGCCTGAGAAGGCGCGGGAAGTCGAAGGACTATACTTCGTTGATTGGATAGGTATCTACCAGCCTGGTTTCAAGCTTGCGGAGGACTTGCAGCCTGGGGTGGTCAGCGTAAATATGGTGGACGGTAGTCGAGTTATTACAGAGGTAAGAGATGAATCACAATTTGTAGAGATAGCCAATGTTAACGAGGTCTATTACATATCTCAGCATGATGAGCCCCGGTTATACGACGAGATGGCAACTCAGATAATTGGTGGAGGATTATGGGTTTTAGATGACGATGACAATCCAGATACAGCATATCGTGCCTATGGTGATTACGGATCCCATGCCAATCAGATAGGATATGAAGGTGCTGGCCATGTGACAGCTGTTGCAGATACTGGTCTTGGTGATGGAACAACACCTGACGCAGGTCATCCTGATTTCACCGGTAGAGTGGTAGGAGGTTACGATTATGAAAGCGGGTCGTTTGCCGAAGGCGAGTGGGATGATGGTCATGGTCACGGAACACACTGTGCCGGCTCGGTTGGAGCACATACTTATGGAGGAACAGGTGAATTATATTATGAAGATTATTATGCAGCACAGGGTTCAGCACCATCTACTGAATATTTCGCTGTGAAGATATTCGACGACGGTGGTAATTGGATAGGTCCTGATGATTATCATCATATCGTAGAGATTGCTGTACAGAATTCAGATACATATGTACATTCTAACTCTTGGGGGGGTGGAGGAGATGGTGCCTATGCTGACTCTGACGAAGACTTTGATCGAGCGGTAAGAGATGGGAATCGGGATTCCAATGAAAATGAACCTGTCGTCATAACCGTTGCTGCTGGAAACGATGGACCAGGATCTCGAGGAGGAGGAGGATACAATTCTATAGGCAGCCCTGGAAACGCAAAGAATGTGATCACAGTCGGTTCTGTCCAGAACTACAACCCTAACGAAGGTGTCGATGATCCAGAGGCAGTTTCTGGATTCAGCTCTAGAGGATGGACGGATGATAATCGTGTTAAACCTGATGTGATGGCACCCGGTGAAGGGATCTATTCTACTGATCCAGATGGAGGCTACCAGTCTATGTCAGGAACATCTATGGCTAATCCCGCAGTAGCTGGTGCAGCAGGTGTTGTGGTAGATTGGTATGAGAGTACTTATGGGGTAAGACCTAATCCATCGATGGTCAAAGCTTTGATGATAAATACCGCTTATGATTTAGCTAACACTCAAGCAGATACAGGTGAGAATAGCCCTTACATACCCAATCAGGACGAAGGTTGGGGATTAACGAATTTGCCTCAGATAGTAGATGCCCCGGTAGATTTTATTTTAGAGGATGAAACATCACTACTTGAAACGGGGCAAGTCGATGAATATGGGATAGAGTATCAGGATGCTGGTGAACCTCTTAGGATATCACTCGCATGGACAGATAATAACGCTTTATCTGGCGATGATCCAACGTTGAAGAATGATCTCAATCTTGAAGTGATTTCGCCTAGTGGCGCTGTTTATAGAGGTAACAATCTTGTGGAAAGTTGGTCAGTTACGGGTGAAAGTACGTACGATACTTTTGATTCTAGTGGAGATGGTTGGGATGATTCAAATAATGTAGAAAATGTTTACATCCGCGATACAGACCTTGAAGATGGAACGTATACTGTTAGGATACATGGTTTTGATATACCTGATGATGCGAACAACGATGGCGATGCGAATCAGGACTACGCACTAGCGATGTACAATGCTGTCGAAGCTACACAAGAACCAGGCCCATTACCTCCCACGAATCCAGACCCCGCGGATGGAGCTACAGGTGTAGCAACTGATGTAGAGATCAGTGCTTACTTTGAACACGAAGATGGAGATCAGATGGAAGCTTACTTCTATGACGATTCGGACGGGAGTTTGATAGGAGAAGAGAATAATGTAGCAAGCGGAAGTCGTGCTTCTACGATGTGGGAAGGTCTTGATTATGGAACTACTTATCAATGGTACGCTGTTGCAGACGATGGTGACCAAACAGCTACTTCAAGCACATGGAGCTTTACTACTGAGGAAGCAGACCCACCAACAATAACTCTTACGAGGCCGACAGGAGGGGAGGTATGGAATGCAGGAGATAACGAAGATATAACTTGGGATTCTACAGCAGGTGACGGCACCATAACCAGTGTTGATCTAGATTACAGTACGGATGGCGGAGCTTCGTGGACGAACATCGTTACGGGTACGGCAGACGATGGCGTGTATACATGGACGGTACCAGATGAAGAAACAGAGGAAGCTATGATACAGGCGACGATACATGATGATCTTGGGTACAGTGATACGGATACTAGTGGGACATTCACGATAGAAGGCACTACACCACCCGAGATAACAATAACAAGACCTGCGGGTGGAGAAGAGTGGAATGCAGGAGATAACAAAGATATAGAGTGGAACACGACAGAGGGCGACGGCACCATAACTGGAGTGGACCTTGATTACAGTGTAGATGGAGGAGCATCATGGACGAATATCGTTACAGGCACGGAAGATGACGGAGTGTATACATGGACTGTACCAGATGAACCGACAGAAGAAGCTGTGATAAGAGGTACAGTTCATGACGATAACGACTTGAGCCATCAGAATGAGAGTGGTCTGTTTACCATTTTGGGTACGCCGCCTGAACCTCCGGAATATTTGGATGTGGAACATTATGGTACTGGAGAGGGCGAAGAACTTGTAGTAAACGGAACATTCCCAGACAACTACGAGCCGTGGGAGTTGACTCGACTTCAAGATGGTGGTACGGCTGAATGGGATGGAACTGAGAATTATGAAGAAGGTGGATCTATACACGTTCAAACCTACGGTGAAGGAGGTGATCAGATAATCAGTGAGGAATCTTATTGGCAGCAGGATATAGGTCCAACTTCTAATGAGATAACTTTAGAGACAGCGTATAGAAAGAATTTAGACTCCGCCGGACGTGGTGGGATCGAAGTGGCAACAGTCCAACTCATGGTGAACGATACAGAAGAAGGTTGGGTTTCGATATATATTGATGAATCTATAGTAGAAGAAGACACTGGTTGGATAGCGTTTCCTACTGAAGCTTATCAACCTACCGGAGAAGTGAACGCAGTCGCGGCTTATATGTACGCTGAGATAGACACCGGGAACCAGTGGGCTGATGCTCAGATGTGGATGGACAATATCAGTATCACAACTGAAGCTGAAGGAGAAGGCACAGAAGATAACCTGGTAACTTGGGGTGCGAGTCCAGAAGATCCCGAGAATGTGACCTACTACAACGTTTACAGGTCAGAAGGAGAAGACGAAGAAGGACCTTACGAAGTGATAGCTACGGTAGATGCAGACGGTTCTGCAGAGTACGAATATGTAGATGAAGGCAGAGGAACTGCTGATGACACGCTATGGTGGTACATGGTCCATGCAGAGGATGACCAGGGACAAGAATGTGAAGGTGCTGGACCAGTTCAAGAGCCTGGTGCNGAAGCCTTCTTCGATGTGACNATAGATGCTTACGAAGCAGAGATAGTGGAAGGAGAAGATCAGGTGGTTGATTACACTGTTGAGAATACAGGAGGAGAGACA
>SL_8KL_010_SEDDRAFT_10002209_pt1 | contig 16541 bp, 18 predicted proteins | sample SodLakKL_010_SED_4_FD_11160 | JGI IMG/M metagenome (IMG submission 11160)
AAGGTCGTTCATGGCCGCAGAAAAGCCTTCCAGGTAATTCATTCCCCAGTCGCATGATATTTGATGGATATAATTATGAGCGGTATGATCGTAAAAGTGGGGCGGAAGTAGAAATAGAAGTAGCGTATTTGCCGGCAAAACAATTTGTTGCATTTTTTTCTTCTACCAGTTCGATGAACCTTTTCAGCTGATAAGGAATTAAAAATGTGTATACGGGATAGCACCATACTAAGGCATCGGCCTCATTTATTGTATGCTTCACCCGGGAAAAATAATCATTGTTTTTTTCCAGTTTTGCTATATCCTCCCCTATATTTATCACCTGAAAGTTTTGGGAGCTAAATATTTTTTCCAGGTAGTGAATATATTGCCTGGTGACACTGAAATCACCTTTGGGGCTTCCGTTGAGGACCACAGTTTTCAAAGGTGAGTTTTCCTTTGGCAAAACTCTTTTGGTAGCCATTTAATTCCCTCCGTTTCCCATTCCCCGGCAAAATCCAAGTAGTTACCGAGGCGGTTGGGCATTTTTATGCAATCCTTCAACTATTAATAACCCGGCACTAACACTTAATACCATAATAACAGCGCCTCCTCCAAAAACCACAGGAGAAACAAAAAGCATATTTATTACGGAAGAAAATTCATAAGAAAATATATCCTGTATAGTGGAAAAAGTAAATGGGCCGGATAACCTAAACAATCTTGCTAAGTAAAAATGAGGTGTTAAGCTTATCAATGCCAAAAGGATGCCAGGAAACAGCTTAGCGTTTACCCCTGCATTTCCCCTGAATAATTTCAAAAAAGCTCGCCATTTAATCAAAAAGCCAAAAAATATCCCGCACAGAGATCTAAATAAATATGGAACAACCATCTTTTCTGTGTCAATGCGCTCTATAGCCTTAGAAAGCTCCATATTTGTCATAGTTATCAACTGCAGTAATATAAACCCTACCACAAATACTATTACATATTTAATTATTTCCTTGTAATTAAACGAACGGCTTTCCACTTCAAAACCTCCCCCAACTTTTTCAACAATAATGCTAACACTAACCCGATCTTAAAAATACATACTAACGTCATGGAAGGGCAATAAAAAAGCACAGGCGGTTGCCACGCCCTCTTTTAAACTAACTTTCTTTATGCCTAAAAGCTATCACGAATTTTCAGCAAAGTAAACCTAATAAATATTATCTTTAATAATTCCGCGCCCATTATAAGCAATAACTACCTACAATGGTCAGACCCACCACCACACAGCATTGCTGAAGCTGTGCATTATCATGGGATAAATCATACTGTTGGCTTTCTCATAGCAATCACCATAGTATATTCCTAATAACTGCCAAGAGAACTTGAAATGAATTATAAAAAACCTAACTTTGGTCAGGTCTCAACCCTAACCTCCATAATTTATTATTGAACAAAAGAAGAAAAGTTGTGGAGAGGAGATTACTATGACTACAGAGTTGATAGTAGCCAGGAATGTAAAAAAGAGATATCAGATGGGCGAAGTCATCGTGCATGCGCTAAGGGGAATTGACCTGTCACTGTTTGAGGAAGAACTGGTAGTCGTTCTGGGAGAAAGCGGTTCGGGTAAAAGCACCCTGGTAAATATCATTGGGGGCATGGACCAGGTCAGCGAGGGAGAGGTCTTTTTCGGGAAACAGGGTCTCCATAACGCCGGAGAAACAGAACTTACCAGGTATCGCCGTAACGAAGTAGGCTTCATCTTTCAGTTTTATAATCTTATGCCCAATCTCACCGCTTACGAGAATGTGAACCTTTCCGTGCAGATCTCCAACGACCCGCTGGACATCCATGGACTCCTGGAACAAATAGGTCTGGCCGACCGGGGAGACCACTTCCCCTCCCAACTCTCCGGAGGAGAACAGCAGCGGGTAGCCATTGCCAGGGCCCTGGCCAAAAACCCCCGGCTTCTCCTCTGTGATGAACCAACCGGCGCTCTGGATCTACCCACAGGGCGGCACATTTTAAAAATCCTCCGCAAATTTTGCAGCACGTACCGGAAAACTGTTGTTATTATTACCCATAACACTAATATAAGCAAAATGGCCGACCGGGTAGTATACCTGAGGGACGGCCTGGTGGAATGGGTGCGGGAAAATGAAGAACCCATCCCACCGGAAGAGGTGAGTTGGTGATGCTTCGGAAAAAGATGATGCGCGACATTCTGGGAAACAAGGGATCTTACTTTTCCTGCCTGGTTCTTATAATCATCGGGCTTTTGGTTTACATGTCTTTCTCCATTGCCAGTGACAACTTACAGTTGGCCAAGTCCACTCTTTATGAAGAAAAGAATTTTGCCGAGGGCTTTGCCGAAGTAGTTTCCATGCCCAAAAAAGACGTAGCAGGTCTGACTGATGTAGAAGGGGTAGAAAAAGTAAGCGGCAGGGTGATCACAGAAGTAAGAGTTAATGATGCCGAAAAGGATGAAAGCGTTTACCTGCGCCTTGTTTCCCAAAACCTGGCCGACCCGGCAAGGCTTAATAACATGCAGGTTATAGAAGGGGAAGGGCTGATAGAGGGCGAACCTTATGCCCTGCTGGACGCTTCCTTCATGGAAGCACACCAGCTTGAAAAGGATGAATCCCTCGAACTAATTCATGAAGGAGAACTCAAAGAAATCATTGTGCAGGGCATTGGGTTAAGCCCCGAATTCGTGTATCTGATTAGGGATGAGGCCGAGCTTTATCCCAATCCGGAGCAATTCGGTGTTGCCTTCCTCCCCCTGGAAACTATGTGGGATATGTTCCCTGAAATAAGCTACGGGGTAAACAACCTTGCTTTCACGCTCAGCCCGGATGCCGACTATGATCGAGTGGAAGAAAGGCTGGAACAGGAACTGGAACCTTATGGCCTTACCAATATCTATCCGCGGGAAGACCAGACCAGCCATTTCATCCTTCAGGAAGAAATAGAGGTTATCGAACTGCTCTCCACCTTTTTTCCCGTCATTATCCTGGCTGTAGCCGGCTTTATCATCTTTATTCTTCTCAAACGGCTGGTGGAACAGCAGCGCACCCATATCGGAATTATGAAAGCCCTCGGATACACCAACCGGGAAGTGCTTCTGCACTATCTGTCATTTTCTTTGGTACTGGCACTAAGCGGCGGGGTTCTTGGGGCCGCCCTGGGAATGTGGATGGCCAATCCCCTCACTTCCCTCCTCTACGATTTCTTTATTCTGCCGGAAACTTATGCCGGTTTTTCTCTCTCTTACCTGGCCCTGGGAATTATTCTTTCCCTGGTGATCATGGGATTTGCCGGTTACATGGGCTGCCGCCAGGTACTGAAACTGGAACCTGCGGAAGCCATGCAGCCGCCTGCTCCTTCATCAGGCCGTAAAAACATCCTGGAAAAAATAACATTTTTCACTTCCATGCTCACCGTCCAGGGGAAAATGGCTCTGCGTAACTTGGGAAGAAGCCGCAGCAGAAGCGCTTTTATGTTTTTCGGCATCATGATCAGCTGTGCACTGGTTGCCTTTACCTGGTCTCTGGCCTATGAAACCATGCCCACTTTTATGTTTCACCAGTACGACTACGTAGAAACCTACGATGCCAGGGTTAATTTGTCCGAACCACAACCGCGCAGTGCCGCCCAGCAAGAACTGGAAAAAATGCCCGATATAGAACGCGTAGAACCCATGATTGAATTGCCGGTCAGCATCCACCACCACTGGAATGAAGAAGAGATAATACTAATGGGACTTACCCGGCAAAGCACCCTCTACAACATACTAGACGTGGACAACAGACGTGTGCCTCCTTCCAAAGACGGGCTTATTTTATCGGAACGCCTGGCCCAGAACCTGGATCTATCTCCGGGTGACTCGGTAGAAGTGGACAGCCCCTATTTTCCGGAAAAAGTTCAACTGCAAGTTTTGGAAAAAGTTCCCCAGTATATCGGAATGAATGCGTTTTTAGAAATTTCGGCCCTGGAAGAATTAACCCGCCAGGAGCCATTTGCCACTACTCTACTGGTAGATGGTGCCGAAAGCGGTCGAGCCACCGCTGCTGCCCTCAATGAACGTTACCGGGAAAGTGAAAAAATCGCCGGCGTAGAAGGCTGGCTCAGCCTTCGGGAAACGTTGGAAGAAGAATGGGAAGCAGCCGGCAGCATAGTTTACATGTTCGTTTTTATCGGCATTATCTTTAGTTTTTCCATTATATATATATCCAGCTTTATCATCTTATCGGAACGCAACCGGGAAATGGCCTCCATGCGGGTGCTGGGAATGACTTCCCGGGAGGTTTTATCGGTCATCACTTTCGAGCAATGGTTTTTGAGCTTTTTCGCCATTATAGCCGGTATGCCTTTAGCCGCCATCATCCAAGAACAATTTGCCCGGGAATGGAGTACCGACATGTATGCCATGCCCACCGAGATATCCACCTTGTCACTGCTTGTGGGCGTGGTTTTTACAGTATTATCTATCTGGGTAGCGCAGCGCTTCGCCCTGAACAAAGTTAAAAAATTAGACCTGGTAGAAGTTCTCAAGTCCAGGGAATAAAAATTTAAAGGAGGAAGAAAAATGCAAAGAAAATGGCAAATTATCTTGGGAGCTGCAGTAATAATTTTGCTTGGCGGAGTTATTTTCGCCCAAGCCATGCAGGGTTTAAACGTAGATGCACACCGCCTGGAAAGGGCAGACGTAGCTCTTAGCTTCTCCGAAGACGGCAAAGTAATAGCCCGGGAACAAAGGCCGGTGCATGCCCTTATCAGTTCTCGCATCGAGGAAGTGGAAGTAGAAGAAGGCAACCGGGTAAAAGAAGGTGACGTTTTGGCCTTATTGGACGATGGGGAGCAGGAGCACCAGCTGGAAGCCCCTGTAGACGGGAAGGTAATAAAATTGAACGCAGAAACGGGGAGCATGGCAGGACCGGAAAAGCCACTCTTTGTAATATTTACCCCCGGTGAATATGAAGTGGAAACCCGCGTTGCCGTGCAAGACATCCATGAAGTAGAAATCGGCATGGAAGTAATGCTTACCCTGGAAAGACGGGGCAAGGACAGGGAATTTTCCGGCGAGGTAATTAGCATTGCCCCCCACGCCGAGGAAGATATTTCCCCGCTGGGATTGGAAGAAGAACGGGTAAGAGTAACCGTGTTGCCCGACATCCCCGAAGATGTGCATTTGGCTCCGGGCTATGGGGTGGAAGTAAAATTCATTACCGCAGAAGAAAAAAATGCCCTTTCCGTTCCCCATACTGCTATATTTTCCTTTAAGGACCGGGACCATGTTTTTAAGGTAGAAGATGGGCGCGCTTCTCCCCGGCAAGTAACCACCGGACTGGAAACAAGACGGGAAACAGTTATTACCGAAGGACTGGAAGAAGGTGAGTTGGTAATAATGGATCCACAGCGGGAAGGATTGGATGAAGGCACCAGAGTTGCCCCCCACATAATTAATGAAGAATAATATAGAGAAAGGAAAAGGGCATGAAAGACTCCCTCCTGGTTAAATTGCAGGTTGAAGGCCATCTCTATGGTTGGTTGGAAGACTATTTCGGAGACCTGGAGCTGCGCCATGAAAAAGACGGCAACTCTACCCTCAGCGGGGAAATGCCCGATGATGCCGCTTTTTTCGGCTTAATCCTTAAACTCCGGGATTCCGGCCAAAAGCTTCTCTACCTGCATGCAGAGAAATTAAGTTGAGTATTTAGGTGCAGCTTGTTCCAGGTTACTTATTTATCTTCCTCAGCGAGAAAAAATTTAGCGAGAAGAAATAAGAGATAATTCCCGCGCCCGGGCTACCGCCTGGGTGCGATTTTTAACCCCCAACTTTCCAAAGATATTGCTGTTGTGCCACTTTACCGTTCCCACGGAAAGGTATAATTCCCGGGAGATATCTTCATTGGAAAAACCCCGGCTGATCAGGTCCAGTATTTCCTTCTCCCGTTTGCTTAGGTCTTCTACCAACCCCTGATAATAATCTTCCTCTTGCCGCTCATTTGTGACCCGCTCCCCCTTCAGTTCTCCGGAGGGAGATCCCGCAGATTCCACAGATTCCGCAGGCATCAGCCGTTTATTTATGCTTTCCAGGTACGCGCTTAAACCGGGGTTTTTATAGCTTAAATCAGAATATGCCCTGCCTTCCATCAGCCGGGAGAAAACCGTAGATGCCTCCCTGCCTTCGTCCAGGAAAATCTGGTAAAAACCGCCTTCCTTTCCTGCAGCCAATGCTCTTACCAGGCAGTCTTCTGCAGCTTCCGGCTGCCCTAATTCCTCGGCCAACCAACATTCGAGTAACCCAACATGAATAATCAGCCGGCGAGATTTTTCATAATGGGGAAGCGCCTTGATATTATCTATCACCAGGCGGGCTTCTTCCCATTTTTTCTCCGTCAACAATAGCCGGCCCCAAACCAACCGTTGGTTATTAGGGAAAAACACTGTTTCCATATTCTCAGGATCAACGCCTTCAATATACCTCCTGGCATCCTCAAGATTTCCCAAGTCGAGGTTTATACGGGCCTTCCAAGACCAGATGAGCCCGTAGAAAAAATCGGGGAGGCCGCTGCTTTCTTCGCTGTCCTCAAAAGGTTCCAGTGACTGCAAAGCTTCCTGATATTCTCGCCGGGAAAAGTATACCATCGCCTGAAAAATAAAGCTGACTTCTCTTACAAGTTTCTCCGGATTGCTGAGGGTTACTCCCCGGTTGGTGCATCTTTCGGCTTCTTCCAATTTCCCCTCTTCCCTAAGCAGCTCACCTAAAAAAATCCAGGCCGCCCCCACCCGAGGCATATTGGAAAATCCTTCTGCCTTGGCTTGACTGAGCAAACTCTCCACGAATTTTACCGCTTGCGGCAGTTCCCCTCTAAGCCAGTATATTTTCAATATGTTCATTCCCGCTGAAATAGCGGTCAGGAAGTTCCCTTCCTGTTGGCTGTGGCGGTATGCCTCCCGGAAAGCAGTGTTGGCCGATTCCAGCTCCCCGGAAAATGTCATCACATCCCCATATGCTACCGCAGCAAAAATACGCCAAAAACTCGCCGTTTCCGGAAGAAGCTCCATGGCTTCCCCGGCATCCTTCACACCTTGCTCCAGGTCACCTTTAAAAAAATTATAATAGGTCCTTCCCACCGCCACAATTCCCTTGAGCACTTTCTGCTGCTCCTCATCCTCATAAGCTAGTTCTTCCGCAGTTTCCAGCAGCCTCAGGCTGGTTTCCATGTCACCCTGCATCAAGCTAATAATACCTTGGTAAGCGGTAAGAGAAGGATACTTTTCCATCAGCTCCCGAGGAAGAGTTTCAAGCCATTCCTGCAAACGCTGCTGACCTTCCCTTTCCCAGAGATCCTCTATAAAATCGTGGATAACCTTTGCGGCTTCCTCGTAATGCTCCCCATTAATAAGATGATGAATAGCCTCACCCGGCTCTCCCGCTTCCCAGAACCATTTACCTGCTCTTCTATGGAGGGTGGGAATCTTTTCTGCATCCTCTTCCCTGAGGTAATAATGGAGCAGATCAGCAAAAAGAGGATGATAACGAAACCAGTTTCCCTGATGGTCCAGGGGGAAAATAAAAAGATTTTCCTTTTCCAGGTGTTGTAGTATTTCCCGGCTATCTTCTCCATAGGTGACCATATCACACAGAGAGGCGGAAAGCCTGGCCAGAATAGAAGTCTCCCGCAGAAAATTTTGGACAGAAGGCGGCTGCATGGAAAAAACTTCCTCGGTAAGAAAATAAAATATCTGTCTGTTGTCTCCGGCAAAGTTGCGAACAAACTCCGCCGCATCCGGGTGAGCTTTTATAGAGTATGCTGCCAGTTGCAGCGCCGTTATCCATCCTTCCGTTTTCTCGTAAAGAAGACGGATTTCTTCTTCGCCAACTTGCCCTTCCGCTGTCTTTTGCAAGAATTCAGCGGTTTCTTCGCTCGAAAACCTAATATCCGCCTGTCGCAGTTCTACAATCCATCCTTTGGAACGCCAACGGCTCAGGGGCCAAGGCGGTTCTGAACGGGTAGTCACCACCAGGCAAAGGCTGGGAGGCATATTTTCAATAAAGAAAATCATCCCTTCATGGATCCATGAATTATCTACCAGGTGGTAGTCGTCCAATACGAGATAAATCGGCTCTTCCAAGGAAAGAAGATCATTGAGCAGGGGCGTAAGCATTTCTTCATTACCGGCAGGCGTCTCCGAGAGAATATTGCCGGAACGAAGTATCTCCTGACTTCCTCTTCCCAGATTACCGTTAATTTTTTGTAAACCGGCAATAAAGTAATTCCAGAACCGCTTTGGCTCATTATCACCCTTGTCCAGGCTAAACCAGGCAGTCTTTTCTCGTCGCCCAGCCATCCATTCCCTTGCCAGCATGGTTTTGCCAAAGCCGGCTGGTGCTGAACACAGGAGTAAGCGGGAATTGAGTCCGCCGTCCGGGCCTACATTATTCTCTGCTTTTGCCAGGAGGCGATGTCGGGAAACCAATTCCGGCCTGAGCGGAGGCGGGTTGATTTTAACTTGCAACAGGTCTTTTTTTTCTGTCATTACACCAATTTGTCCTTTAAATAGAATCTTTCTTTCTCTTCAAGGTTCATGGCCGCAGCTGCAAAACCTTTCCTAAGTTAGCCTCACCTATTATCTATTTAATCACAAAAATTAGAGTGTTTAAACATATTTATAAAATCTATAATAAGGCGTATTTCTTTTTTAAGTAAGCCGCGGGGCGTTTCCATCGTCTTCCCTTCGGCCTTCGCTTCGCCACGGAACGCTCGAAGTGTTCCCATGGCTCCCCTCATTCTATAATCTTGTGCTGTAGTGTTAATATTATTTTTAGTTTTAGTTTTAGCTTTATGCATACGCCATTACCTTGTTCTTCTTCTTTCTGATTTATTCCCCAGGAATTTTTTTAAATATATTTTAACTATGAATACTTGACATATGCCTAAAACTTTTCTATAATTTATCTGAGATAAAGAGAATAAGCTATCTTTTCCATGATCGAGTATTCATGGACAACTCGTTATTAAAGCTTTTTAGGCTTTAAATTATATGCTAAGGAGGTGACAATGATGCCACGTGGAGATGGAACCGGTCCCATGGGAATGGGCCCTATGAGTGGTAGAGGTATGGGATTTTGCGCTGGCTTCGGAAGGCCTGGATTTATGCACCGGGGTTTTGGCCCCCCATTTAGAGGTTATGCTCCAGGTTATGCTCCTGCTTATGCTCCTCCCTATTATCAGAGAGAAGCAGGACCTGTATATGATGAAAAAGCTTACCTCAAAAAAGAAGCAGAATTGATCAAAGAACAATTGAGCCAAATAGAAGCAAGAATAAATGAGCTTGAAGCCTCAGAGGGCAAAGAGTAAGCAAATCTCTTTTCTTTAGAAGCAACGATTATTTTTCAAAAAATCAGGTTTCGTTGAGCCGGGTGCTTTTTAAACCCCCTCATGGCCACCCCATGAACATCCTCTTTTTTCAGTTCAACAATGGCACCCGGCTTGATGAAATCTGCAATTTTATTATCCTTCCCCAGGCGGGAAAAAAGTACAGGAAAATATTTGATTAATTAATTATGCATTTAAAATTATCATAGTAAGGATTGACAGGCGATGTATCAAGAAAGAGTGCTCAAACATTTTAAAAACCCTCAGAATGCAGGAAGAATCGAAGATGCCGACGGTATAGGAGTGGTAGGTGATCCTTCCTGTGGTGATTTTTTGCGGATTTATATTAAAGTAGAAGATAACCATATAGTCGATATAAAATTTGAAATCTATGGTTGCCCTGCTGCTATAGCGACCAGCAGCATCCTGACCGATATGGTCAAAGGGAAATCTTTAGATGAAGCCTGGGGAATAACAGATGAAGATATTCTAGAGGCCTTGGGCGGTTTACCGGAAAATAAGGAACATTGTTCAAACTTAGGAGCAGAAGCTCTCTCCAAAGCAATAATAAGCTATATGGTTAATTTTTAACTCATAAGAATAAACAATATTAAGCCATAAGTAGCATAAAAAAAACAGGAGGTAACAAAAATTATGAAGATTGTTATAACCGCAAGCGGAAAAGAACAAAACTCTTTAACCAGACAACAGTTTGGAAGGTGCCCCTACTTTGCCTTTTACGATGATCAAAGCGAAGAATGGAGTTTTGAAGCCAATCCGGCAGCAGAGGAATCCAGCGGTGCGGGAATAAAAGCAGCCCAGCACATACTGGACAAAGAAGCGGAAGTTTTACTTGCCGGAGAAATAGGGCCAAAAGCATGGCAGGTGCTTGGTTCATCTCAAGTAAAAGTATATCAGGTCCCGGAAATTTCATTAAAAGAAGCATTAAATATTTATAAAGAAGGAAAAGCTCAGCCTTTAACCAGCCCAACAACTTCTGCCCATTCCGGGAAAGCAAGTTCTTCAGGCACCGGGGGAGAAAGTTTTAACGAAAAAGAAAGCAGCGCTTGCACCACGGAAAATAGTGAAGGGCTAAATAAAAAAAGAATTGCCATAGCCACCGACAATGACGAGGTCTCCGCTCACTTTGGAAGATGTGAAGGCTATACCATAGTGGACTACGATGAAAACAAAATTCAAGAAAAGTTTTTTATTCCTAACCCCGGGCATGAACCTGGCTTTCTCCCCCGTTTTTTAAATGAAAAAGGGGTGCATTGCATTGTTTCCGGAGGGATGGGCCCTAAAGCACAAAACCTTTTCTCTGAACAAGGAATTGAATATATTTTGGGTATCAGCGGGCCGGTGGAAAGTATAGTAGAAAATTTACTCAGCGGACAGCTGACCGGCGGCGATAGCTTCTGTTCCCAAAACCATTCCCATGGTCATGGTCATGGTCATGGTCATCACGGATGCGATAGCTAAACAGGTAACGAGGGGTTGAAACCAATGATTATTTCTATAGCCAGCGGTAAAGGTGGAACAGGCAAAACAACTATTGCAGTTAACCTCGCCCGGGCAGCCGAAGAACAGGATAATCTCCAGTTTATTGATGCTGACGTGGAAGAACCTAATGCCCACCTTTTTCTGAAACCGGTAATAGATAACAAGGAAGCGGCAACTATACCCGTTCCTCAAATAGATGAGGATAAATGCAATTACTGCGGCACCTGCGCCCAAATATGCGCTTTTAATGCCCTTGCGGTTACTTCTCAGGCAGTGCTTACATTCTATGAACTATGTCATGGATGCGGCGGATGTGCTTATCTTTGCCCGGAAAAAGCCATCCAAGAAGTTCCTCGGGAAATAGGTTTTACAGAAAAAGGAACGGCGGGAAATATAAGCTTTCTCCATGGCCGCCTCAATACAGGCGAAGCTATGTCTCCACCACTTATTGAAGCAGCAAAGGAAAAAGCAGAATCTGATAAAATGGTTTTGATTGATGCTCCCCCGGGAACATCCTGTCCTGTGGTGGCAGCAGTCCGGGAAACTAATTATTGTCTGCTGGTAACCGAACCAACTCCTTTCGGTTTACATGACCTTCAACTGGTGGTGGAATTGCTTAAAAAGTTAAATATTCCCTGCGGCGTTATTATCAACAGAGCAGATATGGGAGACGACCAGGTGGAATCTTATTGCATACAACAAAATATTCCCATTTTGATGCATATACCGTGGGATAGAAATTTAGCATACTATTGTGGCCGAGGAGAAGCCATAGTAGATCATTCCCCGGGATGGAAAAAGAAATTTATTCATTTGTGGGAGGAAATCAAACTAAAGCTAAACCACCATCAAGCGAAAGCAGGGGATGCCGGATGAAAGAGTTGACTATTATAAGCGGTAAAGGAGGCACGGGTAAAACATCCCTTGCCGGGTCATTTGTTTCCCTGGCGAAAAAATCTATAATTTCTGATTGCGATGTTGATGCCGCGAATTTGAGCCTTATCCTTAACCCAGAACTGCAGGAGAAACATCAATTTAAAGCTTCTCGTAAAGCATCAATCGATCAATCCAAATGCTCCGGCTGTGACCTTTGCCGGCAATTATGCCGGTTTGGGGCTATAACTGGGGAATATGAAGTTAATTACCTGGCATGTGAAGGCTGTGGATTGTGTTTTTATGCATGCCCGGAAGAAGCAGTTTATTATGAAGAAACGGTATCAGGTGAATGGTATTTGTCCGTTACGCCTTATGGGCCACTGGTTCATGCCCAGCTGGGCGTGGCCGAAGAAAATTCAGGCAAACTGGTAACCCTCCTCAGACAAAAAGCTAAAGAATTGGCCGCGAAAACTGCAGAAGAGCAAACTGAAAAGAAATATAATCTAAACGAAACAACTCAAAAAGATAATTTTTCTGCCGGTTATTACGATGGGTTGATCATAAATGACGGCCCTCCCGGCATCGGCTGCCCGGTGATTGCTTCTCTGGGTGGTTCTTCAATGGCATTGGTTGTCACCGAGCCCACTCTCTCCGGGATACACGACCTGGAAAGGATCTTGTCAGTTTGTAATCATTTTAATGTACCTCCTCTTGTCTGCATCAACCGTGCAGACCTGGACGAAGAAAATGCTTACCGCATTGAAGACTACTGTAAAGAGCAAAATATTCCCTTTGCCGGGGGAATACCTTTCAGCAGAAAATTTTCAGAGGCAGCAGTTAATAAAATGCCCCTGGTGGAATACACCGAAAATGGTGTTTCCCGGAGTATAAAAAATGTTTGGAATAAAATAACCGGTAATTTGTTCGGCAATACGGAATAAACCCGCAGGAAAATTTAAAAAGGGGATGAACTAATGTCCATCCCCTTTTTTGTGCCGTCCTGGTACCGTCCTGGTAGTTTAACTGATTAGCTTTTTCCTTCCAATTCTTCCAGCCTGCCTTCTACATCTGCCAACATGTCTTTAAGCTGCGCTGCAGTTTCCTTGAGGTTATTAATTTCGTCAGCGGGAACAGGGTTTTCCGCACCTGCTCCGCCATATGCATGGTTATACCCGGCATCAAACGGGGGCGCATATTCATAAGGCATCGCATAGCCCGGATCATAAGCAGGAGCATATGGCGTCATATAAGGGGGAGCATTATAAAAAGCCCACCAGCGGCAGACTCCTCTTCCCGGCCCAAAGCCGCGACCAAAACCTGGGCCAAAACCGGGACCAAAGCCCGGCCCGAAAGAGGGAGCCCAGCCACGACCAAATCCTGGTTTCTGACCTCCGGATGGACGCCCACCTCTCCAATAAGCGCCTCCTCTGAAGCCCCCGCTACCGGGAACCCAACCTGTACCTCGCTTCCAAAAGCCGGGGCCAAACCAATGTCTTCCTCTGGGCATAACTTTCACCTCCTTACTTCCCTATATTTGCCAATCATACAAAGTAGAAACTGTATCGGATTGTTTAATTATATTATAGAGGAGATTTTGGCATATGTCAACAACTTGTGAGGATCTTTTATTTATCTTCAATTTTAAATGCTTCTGGGAGGGCTTTTGTTTGCCGGCGACCAAAATCATTTAGAGGCCATTAAGAGGCACATTCGCTTTTTTCCCGAAAAATTTCCTTCCGGTACCACATGATTTGCCCGTATCGCAATAGATATAACCTTCCCATAGTTTCACCTGTCTCTAAAAAATACGAGCTTAAATTGCCCCCGGAGGTCTCATCCCACCAATCACTCTTGCTTACCTACAAAAGCATGCCCTTATTCTTCTACCTCGTCAAACAACAAGTCACTAACTCGGTTGTTTTCGTTGAATTCAATGCGAATGTCTACAGGCTCTTTTTGAAAAGAAGCGGTAATAATTACCACTTCAAATTCTTCGGCTTCCACCGTCCGCTGATCAATTTTTCCCTCATAATCTCCTACCATGTGCAATAATTGCTGCCAGGTTACTGACAATTTACGCTCCGACATAACTCGCCTCATCTCTCGGCTGAAATAATCATAGGCCTGTTCAAATTCACCCTCCACCAGGTGAGTAACAAAGTTATCGGCCAGTTCGGGAGTCTCACCTTCTAGCGGCTCAAGTTCAAGCTCTTCACCTACTCCACATCCTGCAACAGGCAAAAAAACTATAACTAACAATAAAACTGCCCAAACTGCTAAATACCTGGTCAAATTCTCACCCGCTTTCTATAAAATAATGCTCCCCGGGACACAGAGACCCGGGACGGGGGGACAGGTCCCTTGTCCCTAAATATAGAATCCTGACCTAAGCTCTCTAATATCAAATTTTTGGGACAAGGGACCTGTCCCCTCGTCCCGTATTTATTTTACTTCTTCCACAGGGAAGGCCAATCAACTGCTTCGGCCATCAAACGGTAGCCTTCACGGCTGGGATGCACCCCATCGGTGGTAGTTCCTGGATGCGGGCGGCCTGTATCTTCATCCAACAGAGCGCTGTAAAAATCTATTACGGCCATATTGTTTTCGTGGGCAAATTGTTTTATCCAGCGGCGGCATTCCGCCAGTACAGCTTCCGGTTCCTGATGTTCCACCGGCGTGGGCAGGGCCAAAACCACCTCAATGCTTTCATCCCAGGCCAGCTGGCACATTTTCTCCAGGTTCTCGCATATGTGCCCAGATTCCAGCCCGCTGTAAACGTCATTGTAGCCTCCCAGAATAATTACCCCTGCAGGGCTTTCATCAATCACATCTCGCTGAAAACGGCTGAACATACCGGCAGTAAAATCTCCGCAAATTCCCTTGTTAATAATCATTACCTTATATCGAGCCGCCACCTGAGCCACCCACGATTCCCGGGGGCTGTAAGGGGATCCATCGGTTATAGAATCACCCAGAGCAATCACCATCTCACTCAAAACGCGCCCTCCTTAATAAGAATATAAACTGAACGGGGGTGGCAAATATTCCCCCTGTCCCACATCTATAGGTTTGCCGGTTTTTGAAAGGAAACCATCCAGAATTTATCATCCAGAAGGCTGTACTCCCTGATATTAAGCATATCGTCCGGAATGAACTTAACAGGGGGTGCAAAAACTTCTCTTTCCGGCAAAAACCGGTCCATAATATTTGCTGCTATCCTCTTTTCATCTCTCACCGAATCGCTTTCATCCAAAATATACAATTTCGCGCCGGGTTTTGCCACGCGGACCATTTCTCCAATGGCCTTTTTCTTGTCGTTAAAAAAGTTAAATCCCCCTACATGATAAACCACATCAAATACTTCCTCCCCAAAAGGAAGAGTCTCGGCGTTGCCCTGAACCAAGCCGGCATCAATCTTCCACTTTTTCAGGTTTCTCCGGCACCGGCGGAGCATCCCAAAAGAGATGTCATTGCCATAAAAGTGGCCTTCAACCCCTTGCTTTTTTAAGTTTAACAGCTGCTGCCCGGTTCCTACAGAAGTCTCCAGGACATAATCACCGGTGTTCACTTCCATGATTTCGGCAATTTCCGAAAGCCATCGCTTCGCCAGGTTAAACTTGTAAAGCAGGTCGTATAATCTGCTGCCCCAATCGTATCCTCTTTGCTGCTTGCGGTTCCAACCAAACACATCGTCCTTCCGCAAAATAACCGGTATCCCCTTCCTGATCATAAAACGCTCGCCGGTTACTTTATCAGCCAGAAATCCGTTTTGCCGAACCAGGGGGTTACCGGTATCCGGGTTTCGCAGCAAAGAAATTATATGTTCCTGTTTGTTACCGCCTTGAGCCAATTAAATCTCCTCCTTACATTTTTCCGACATCCGCAAGACTCCACAAAACCCTTTCGATCTATAAGGGACAGGGGGACAGGTCCCTTGTCCCTGATTTCGAAAACCTGACTAATCTTTCTAATATCAAATTTCAATTTTTATGGGACAAGGGACCTGTCCCCCTGTCCCGCCCTGTTTTACTATTACGTCTGCTGCGGGTTTTCCAGATCCAGATATATTTTGCCGTCTTTTAATTCTATGATGCGGTTGGTTTTCTCGGCAATTTTTTTATCATGGGTAATAACAATGAGAGTAGACTGCATTTCCTCATTGATGTCTTTCAGCAGTTTGTATATCCTTTCGGTGGTTTCCGAATCCAGGTTGCCAGTTGGCTCATCGGCGAGGATTACCTGGGGCTGGTTGAATAACGCCCGAGCAATGGCTGCTCGCTGCTGTTGACCTCCGGACATTTCTCCTGCCAAGTTGTTCTTAACCTTTTCCAATCCCACCATTTCGATAAGTTTGTCCGCTACTTTTTGCATTCTCCTTTTGCTATGTGTCTTTCCCTGGATGAAGTAAGGCATCATTATATTCTCGAGGGTAGTATACTCCGGCAGCAGATAATGAAACTGGAAGATAAACCCCAAAGTTTCGTTCCTCAGAACGGCCAATTGCTTTTTGTTCAGGCTAACCGTATCCACCCCGTTAATATAAACTTTTCCCCGCGTAGGTTTATCCAGAGTGCCCATAATATTCAGCAAAGTGCTCTTCCCGCTTCCTGACTCTCCTATAATGGAATTAAAAGACCCGGGGGGAAAACTCATATTCAAGTCAAACAGCACCTGTGTTTGTATTTTGTTGCCATATACTTTATCAATGTTTTCCAGGCGCATAATGTTATCCACCGCGTATCACCTCAATGGGTTCTAATTTAGAAGACCGCCTCGCCGGAATTAATGCCGCTATAGTGGAAGCCG
>SL_8KL_010_SEDDRAFT_10002210_pt1 | contig 16536 bp, 31 predicted proteins | sample SodLakKL_010_SED_4_FD_11160 | JGI IMG/M metagenome (IMG submission 11160)
AAGTTATCGTCTCTTCTCCATTCTTTCAATCTATTTCTCTGCAGTTCCTTTAAATAGCCTTCTTTAGGCTGTTCCCAAGCCTTCTCTATGTATTTGTACATACTTGGGTAAGTTTCCATCGGTTCCTCTTCTTCTTCGCCAACAACATCTTCTGCCATGATATCACGCAATTCCTGTTTATGGATTCACCCAAACTCTGGGCACATCTCCGGCGGGTACAAAACCCGCGACTACTGGAATTTTAGGAAGACGTTGTATATATGTATTGTTGTTGATGAAGCAGATCAAAATTCACACGATCGATGACTCAATAGGATTTTCCGTACCTGTCAGGACCAGTTTTGGAATCTGTATCAGAAGCGACTCCTTTATCCGCCTTCTTGATCAAAGATAAGATATAAACGGCTGTAAAGACTAATAGTAGACCGAAAAGAGTCACTGAGAATTCCAAAAGCCCTAGGAGGGTAACGATCCATATTGCGGCTAATAAGACCCCTATCCCAATTTGAAGCCCCAATCTTTCTTTTTTAGTTTCTTTTCCAAACACCAACTTATCCCTAATAATAATTAATACTAAGAATATTATATATATTTAATCCTTTAACGACCGCGGAAACAACAGGGTTAATTTTTAATACCCCTCATCCTTATCGGCACATTAATCAATCCTCAAAAACATTAAAGGTGAAAGATGATGAAAGTACACAAAGTGATGGGAAAATTCAGAATGGGGAAAAAGAAAGATGAGTGGCAGCGTTTTTCAAAGGAAGTGATCAGCGAAAATGAAGAAGAAGCCATAGAAAAAATATATTCCCTCTTTGGTAGCAAGCATCGCGTCAAGAGAACAAACATCAAGATCTACGATACTGAAGAAGTAGATGAGGATGAAATAGAAGATGATCTTATAAAAGAGAAAATAGAAGCGGAGGAATGAATATAATGGTTAATCAGATGGAATTACAGCAGAAGGCGAACAGATTAGAACAGATAAGATCTCAGATAGAAATTTTACAAGAACAGAAAGGGATAGTCGAGGATTTTATAGAGGAGCACAACAAAGCAGAAGAAACTATGAAGAAATACGAGGAAAAAGAAGAAGGAACTAAGATAATGGTTCCTATCGGAGCCGACTCTTACGTTCACTCCCAGATTACCGATAATGATCACGTACTTATAGGGCTAGGTGCCGGTCTATCCGCAGAGAGGAATATAGACGAAGCTATAGAGATTATAGAGAGAAAGAAAGATAAGATCAATGAAAACAAGAGAGAACTCGAAGACCAGATAGAAAAAATGACTGAAAATGCCCAGGATTTGGAACAAGAATTGAGAGAGGAATATCAGGAACTACAGAAACAACAACAGCAGCAAGCTCAAGGTGGAGGACAAGTTTTCCAATAGAAGAAAAATATACAATAGAGAGAAAAGATGTTCGACAAATTGAAAAATAAATTATCTGGGTTAACCAAATCCAGTAAAGAGGAGATAGAGAAAGAGCCCGAAGAAGCTTTTGTCGATGGCTGGGGCTCCCGAATAAAGGAGAGTAAAATAGAAGATATACTTTGGGACTTGAAACTTTCTCTTTTAGAGGCGGATGTAGCTCTCCCTGTCGTAGAGGAGATCCAGGAAGAAGTAAAAGAAGAACTGATCGGGAGAAAAATAAGTCGTAAGTATGAGTTAGAAGATGTTGTAGAAGCTAGTCTTAAACAAGCGGTCAAGACGGCGCTGAAAACAGAAGAGATAAACTTCGATAAAAAAGTCAAGAAAGCAAGGAAGCCCTTTTCCATCATGTTCGTAGGGGTCAATGGCACGGGTAAGACGACCACCATAGCCAAGATAGCGCAGAGACTTCAGGATCAGGGGTATAGTTCTGTACTAGCAGCTTCTGATACTTTCAGAGCAGGTGCACTCGAACAGATACAGGAACATGGTGATAATTTAGGTATTAAAGTCATCAAACATTCCAAAGGAAGTGATCCTGCAGCAGTCGCCTATGATGCCTTGGAACATGCGGAAGCTAGGGGAAAAGATATTGTCCTTATAGATACAGCTGGTAGGATGCAGACTAACAAGAATCTGATGAATGAGATGGAAAAGATAAAGAGGGTTGCGGAACCTGACATGATCATTTTTGTAGGTGATGCATTGGCAGGTAGTGATGCGGTCGAGCAGGCAAAAGAGTTCGAAAAATCCGTAGGTATCGACGGGGTCGTATTGACTAAAATAGATGCAGATGCAAAAGGTGGAGCCGCTATCTCCATAGGTCATGCGGTGGGAAAACCAATGCTTTTTGTTGGTACTGGAGAAGATTACGAAAATTTAGTAGAGTTCGACGAAGAGTGGATGATAAATAGACTCTTCGATTGATTAGTAAGAAATCTACTCAGCAAGCCTAGTAGATAAAATTTTTGCTGTTTTGATGAGTCAACTAAATCCATCTTAACACAAATTATTTATACTATGTCCACCAAAAATAATTATAGAAACAACAGAGAAGAGGAATTGTAAATATGGCTGATAGAGAAGAAGATATTCCGATTCGTTTTAATGAACGGTTTTTGGAATCGATAAAGGTTGATGAACTTACAACCGCTATAAAAAATAGCATAGATGAAAAGGGAATGGAAACCAGCGCTGCACAGATGATGGCGGAACATGTTCTAAATTTCTTTGGTTTCAATGACAGAATAATCGATAATATATTAGAACAGGAGGACAGAGATGTTTTCTACATGCTTGAAGACGCAGGATTGTTGACTACTGAAAGAGAAGAGACCACTCTGTATGATGGGAGAGAATGGAGGATACACTATTGGCTTTTTGAGAAGGACAAGATAATCGAAAAGATACAGTCTGAAACTAAAAAAGATGAGCAATCGAGGGAAGAGCAGAACATTTACGATGAAATACCAGATGGGGTCTGGTCTTTGAGAGGCTGAGAAAAGCTTTGGATCCTTTTAGCTAAATGAAAGTTGAAAATCCATAAATTTACTTTTACCCTCTGTAGTGATCGATCTAAAACGTTTAAGGGAAAAAAGATGGGCCCGCCGAAATTTGAATTCGGGTACCGGCGTCCCGAACGCCGAAGGATCGACCAAGCTACCCCACGGGCCCAATGATGATTCAGGCAGTACAATGAGGTATCAAATAAAAAAGTTACTGAAGATCAAGATCTTTTGATATAGCTTCTTCTTCACCTATTTTTGTAGTTATTTTTTTGATCAGTTCTTCAAGGCTCTCACGAGTGAAAAATAGGTGGGAATTACAATCACAGTCCGAACAGCCGAAGTCTTTGATCTTATCGAATTCTTCTTCTAGAGTTCTAGCTGAATCACATTCCATTTCCCTATCCATCTCAAACGCTAATACTTCCTCGACATCCGCTTTCTCTAAAAGATAATCAATATGCCAATGTCTACTCTTTTTATTTCTTAAATGCCTTGAGACTCTCCCTTCTAAACTCTTCTGCGCTGAACCGACGTATATGTACCTACCATCTTTGAACTCTATATAACCTAGAGCACCTACTTCTTTATTGGTTGGCTCTTTTAACTTTAATACGAGAAAGTAAATACCTTTCATATTTATCTTATATCTTTTTGTTCTTAATGATATCAATACGCTCTTATTTTTCTTTTTGCGGTATCGAATCTTAGAGGATATAGTACTATCTTACTTGAATTATCCGTTGGTATTGAGGTTATTACAGATATTTCAACGCCTAAACAATATAAAAGAGGAGAAGGACGACATATTCATTTATCTAATCTAGATGTTAGAGATCGTTGTAATTATGGTGATAGATGAAATTTTTTGAATCCATATTCCATTCTAAAAAATTATAAAAAATTATTTTCTTATCCAGAAATTTTAAATAATGAATTGCCATATTAATCTAAAGATAATATGTCAAATTTAGTAAAAAATATGTTGAGGGAGATAAAAGGTATTAGACCTAAGAGATACAAAAGATTGATTATTTTAGATATCATCCTTAAAGAATATGCTTATCTTGTTGGTGTTGAATACGAAGAGTTGGTCAATAGGTTAAGGCCAAAAATTATTAGACATGCGATCTACAAATTGGATCTAGAGTTGACAGACGAATTGGAGAGGTTTGTTATTGGAGTTACGGATGAGGCACTAGATGATTATATCAGAATGCTAAAGTATTTTAGGGGAAAAAAACAGGATGAATAAAATAGAACATGTAATATTTTTGATAAGACTGCATCTCAATATAAATTTGCCTTTCTCCTTTGGGAAAGAGTTAAATACAAAAGGTCTGTAATGTCCCATTACATCGTCTGTTGACCAGACGTGAAAGGGCAATCCAGTAAGGATCCCTATATTAACACGTCACGGTCAATAGACCTCAGGACATCGATCTTGAAGTCCGTAGGGCTTTGCTCGAGGATTATTGGATATAGTCCTGAGAATCCGCAAAGTTATACTTGACGATTGATGGACGCAGTCCAGAAAATCCACATAGTCAATTAGACTGAGGTGTATGTATGGTAGAAACACATCATCCAAGAAGAGGTTCGATGGGATATTCGCCCCGAAAACGCGCAAAAAAAACAGTCCCAAACGTAAGATCGTGGCCTAAGTGGGACGGTGAGCCTAAGCTACAGGGCTTTCCGGGATACAAGGCTGGTATGAGCCATGCTTTTGTCGTGGATTATAGAAAAAGAAGTACTACCTCCGGACAGGAGGTTAGAGTACCGATAACGGTAGTCGAAGTACCCCCTGTTAAAGTCTGCGGCCTTAGGTTTTATGAAGAGACACATGAGGGTCTGAGAACTATGGGGGAAGTCTGGGCTAGTAAAGTAGATGAGTCATTGAAGAAAAGACTTCCGATACCTAATAACTACGATGTTGACCAGATGTGGAAAAAGATCGATAGAGACCTTGTTGATGAAATTAGGGCCATAATCCACACACAACCTAAAAGAGTTTCAGGCATCCCAAATAAGACACCCGAGATAATGGAAGTTAGAATAGGAGGGGGGTCTTTACCCGAAAGGATAGATAAAGGAGAAAATATGCTTGGTGAAGAACTCGATTATGAGGATTTCTGTGAATCAGGAAGAATGATTGATATTTCCGCTATTACCAAAGGTAAAGGTTTTCAGGGTCATGTTAAGAGATGGGGGGTAAAACTCCTTCAGCATAAAAACAGTAAATCGGTGAGAAATGTTGGGAATACAGGTGTCTTCCGACCTGGTTATACTCGACCGACTGTTCCTCAAGCGGGCCAGATGGGATATCATCAGAGAACAGAATTCAATAAACGTGTATTAAAGATCGGTGAAAATGGTGAGGAAGTAACGCCTGAAGGGGGTTTCATAAACTATGGTGTGATAGAGAATGATTATGTTATATTACATGGTTCAATACCTGGTCCATCTAAGAGGTTAGTTGTTATGAGAGATGCTGTAAGAGATGAAAAATATGAAGTTCATGAACCAAATCTCACATATATATCAACGGAATCTAATCAAGGGGGTTAAATGAATGCAGACAGTGATATACAGCTTAGAAGGAGAAAAAAAGGATGAATTGAATTTACCCTCTTCGTTCATGGAGGAAATACGTCCCGATATCATAAAAAAGGCAATCGAAGCCTTCGAGGCGAATAAGAAACAACCTTATGGTGCTTCTAAAGAAGCAGGAATGAGACACGCTACCGAGATGCAAGGTATTGGTCAAGGCATGGCTCGAGTACAGAGACTCACACAATATGGAGGATCTAGAGCTGCTGAGAGTCCTCAGACCCGTGGTGGAAGAAAAGCGCATCCTCCAAAATCTGAGAAGAAGTTAGGTAAAAAACTGAATAAACAAACAAAAGCTAAAGCTAGAAGATCTGCACTCGCAGCGATGACAGATATTGAATTAATAAAAAATAGAGGTCACGAGATAGAAGATGATGGTTCACTAGACTTTCCAATAATCGTGGAAGACGAAGTTGAGGACCTTAAAAAGACCAAAGAGGCCATTGACTTATTAAAAAATCTTGGGATATATTCAGACGTTAAAAGAGCGAAAGAAGGAAAAAATATCAGAGCAGGTAAAGGTAAGATGCGGGACAGGAAATACAGAACACCAAATAGTTTGTTGGTGGTCATGAGCGAAGATGCAATAGGGAAAAGAGCTTTCTCTAATCTTCCAGGAGTTACGGTGAAAAGCCCGAATAATTTAACAATACATGACATGGCCCCCGGGGGAACTCTAGGTAGACTAGCCCTTTTCAGCGTTAAGGCTATAAATGAATTGGAGGATTGGTAAAAATGACTGAAAATAAATCTCCTCATAAGATAGTGTTTCACCCTTATGTCACTGAGAAGACCATGATGGAGATGGAAGAGGAAAACAAACTAGAGTTCGTTGTTGATTTAAATGCAACTAAACCACAAATAGCCGATGCGGTCGAAGAATTATTTGAGGTAGATGTAGAAAAAGTCAACACTAGAATTGATAAGAAGGGAAAGCGAGCGATAGTTAAGTTCACGGATGAATATTCTGCTGAAGAGATAGGAATGAGAGTAGGGGTGTTCTAAATGGGTAAACGAATCATAACTCAAAGAAGGGGTAAAGGGTCTTCGACTTATAGGTCTCCTAGTCACCGACACTTGGCCAGACCAGGCTATCCGAAAAGCCAAGAGACTGAAGGAGAAGTTGTCGATATTCATCATGCCCCTGGTCGGACCGCCCCGCTAGCTGAGGTGGAATTCGAGAATGGAGAGACCTCTTTTGTGATAGCCAATCATGGTCTCTGGGTTGGCGAGAAGATAGAAGTTGGTCCTGACTCAGATATCGAGAAAGGCAACGTGCTTCCCCTGAGTCATATTCCTGTTGGGACTTTTGTATACAATATCGAGATGGAACCTCTCGATGGCGGAAAACTCGTCAAGAGTGCAGGGACAAGTGCAACGATTATAGCTCAAGAGAGGAAGAAAACCGTCCTAAGATTACCCTCAGATGATATAAAAAGGGTCGATAATAGATGTAGAGGAACGATCGGCATAGTTGCTGGTGGAGGGCATAGAGAGCAACCTATAGCTAAAGCTGGTAAGAAAGCTAATGCTTTCAGGAGTAAAGCTAAAAGACCGATGAGGGTGAGGGGTATAGCGATGAATGCTGTCGATCATCCTCATGGCGGAGGAGACCATCAGCACGTTGGCGTACCTTCGACAGTTTCATCTAATGCTCCGCCCGGCAGAAAAGTAGGAAGATTATCGTCTAAGAAGAAAAAGAAAGGTAAGGAGAAGAAGGAAGAAAGGTGATGATTCATGGCTGATGATAAAGGTTCGCGAGACAAACGAGAATTTACTTACAGAGGGCATACTTTGGATGAACTCAAGAATATGTCTCTCGATGAATTGAAAGAAGTGCTCCCTTCCCGGGCAAGAAGAAGCTTGAAAAGAGGTTTAAACACGGAAGAAAAGCGTCTTCTAGAAAGGATAGAGAAAAAAGATAAAGATGTCTATCGCACACATAGGCGAGAGATGATAATACTACCTGAGTTCGTAGGAAAAAGGATAGCGATACATGACGGCGAAAAGTTCAAGACCGTGAAGATAGAACCGGAGATGATCGGTCATTATCTGGGTGAATTTGCCCTCACAAGAAAGCATGTCGAACATTCAGGGCCAGGAATAGGAGCTACACGTTCTTCGAAATATATACCGTTGAAATGAGGTGAAAATATATGGGTTATACAATGGATCCTGATCCAGAAAGGACGGCAAAAGCATACGGGAGCGAACTTCAAATCTCCCCTAAGATGTCAGTTGAAGTATGTGACATGATAAGAGGCAAAGATGTAGACGAAGCACTTGAAATATTAGATAGTGTGATCGCCGAAGAGAGAGCAGTTCCTTACAAAAAACACAAGAAACGTATTTCCCACCAGAAAGGCATAGGTCCTGGAGGATATCCAAAAAAGGTGTGTGAGAAGATGAAAGAGAAAATTGAAGAATGTCGTTCTAATGCTGAAGACAAGGGCTTGGATTCTGAGAATTTGAAGATTAAAGTTTTAGCTGCCCATAGAGGGAGTCCTATTGAGGGGCGTAGACCAAGGGCGATGGGTAGGAGCACACCTCATGATACGAAAACAACCAATCTGGAAATAATATTGGAGGAAAAGGAGGCGTAATAGTGGCTAGAGAAAGAAAATTTATCAAAGAAAAGATGGACCGCGTCATACTGAAAGAATTCCTTCAAGAGAGAACCGAAAGAGCAGGTTTTGGAGGAGCCGATATATCCAGAACACCGATGGGTACTAGGATCACCCTTTATACCGAAAGGCCAGCTTTGGTCATAGGAAGAAAGGGCAAGAGGATTAGAGAGATTACAGAGGAGATTAAAAAGAAATTCGAGTTCGATAATCCTCAGATAGAAGTGCAGGAGGTCAATGTACCTCAACTGAACGCTCAAATTATGGCGGAAAAGTTAGCTTCTTCTCTTGAGAGAGGATGGTATTTCAGAAGAGCTGGTCATTCTACAGTGAGGAAGATAATGGATGCAGGAGCTAAGGGCTGTCAGATTATCCTTTCGGGTAAGGTTAGTGGTCCGAGACACAGAGTTGAGAAATTCCAGGATGGTCACATCAAGTACTGTGGTGAAGAAAGAAAAAAATGGATGGAAGAAGGATTTGCACAAGCAAAACTGAAACTCGGTATCATCGGAGTAACGGTCACAATAATGGATCCAAACGCTAAATTACCTGATGAAATAGATATAATCCCTCCTGAAACTATGAAGGAAGAGGAAGAAACTGAGGAAGAAAATGAAGAAGAAACCGAGAGTGTTGAGGAGGAAAAAGGGGAAGAAGAAAAAAGTGAAGCCGAAGAGATTGACGAATCTGAAGACGAAGAGGAAATGATTGAGGAAGAAGTCGAAGAGATGGAAATCGAAGAGGAGGCGGAATGATATGCCTTTATTGAAAACAGATGAGATAAGGGAGATGGATCAATCCGAAAGAGAAGAAAAGTTAATAGAGTTGAGAGATGAGTTACTTCATGAAGAAGGTGTAGCTGCTATGGGTGGTGCTCCTGAAAGCCCTGGAAGGATAAGGGCTGTCAAGAAGAATATAGCTAGGATTTTGACTGTAATGAATGAAGAAAAAGAATCAAAAGGAGGAAATTGATGGCGGAAGAAGTGTGTCCGACTTGTGGGTTGCCAAAAGAGATATGCATCTGCGAAGACATCGCTAGAGAGCAACAGGAGATCGAAATATTTACCGATCAGAGGCGGTACGGTAAGAAAGTTACCATAATAGACGGAATCGATACGAGCGATATCGACATAAGTGAATTAGCTTCAGAATTAAAAACTAAGTGTGCAGCTGGTGGAACGACAAAAAATGGCCGTATCGAGCTTCAAGGAGATCATATAGATACGGTGAAGGATTATCTCGAAGAGAAAGGATTCCCAGTTGAGGTGAGGTAACATGTCGTCAGGAGATATAGTGTATACTTTTGAATTTATAGGTTCTGACCTTGAAGTTATCGAGTCAACTCACCAGAGCTACGAAGATATCCAGGGAAAAGTTATCGATGAGACCAAGAATATGTTTGTTATATCGGATGAAGGGGAAGAGAAGATGATCCCAAAAAAAGGCAATCGTTTCAAGTTGACCATAAATGGTTGCAATAATGTATTGGATGGCAACATGTTAAAACACCGTTCAGAAAATAGAATAAAGAAATTAGGTTGATGATATCATGGCAGAAAACGAAGCACGCGATATAGGTGTAGAAGTGACGCCTCCCGAGGAGAGCTGTGATGATGATGATTGTCCATTTCATGGGACGCTCTCCGTTAGAGGAAGAATAATTCGGGGCTTAGTTGATTCTACGCAGATGGACGAATCCGTGATAATAAGAAAGGATCATTTCAATTATATCCCTAAATATGAGCGATATGAAAAGAGAAAAAGTCATTATCCAAGTCATCTCCCACCCTGTATAGACGTAGAAAAGGGTGATGAAGTGAAGATAATGGAATGCAAACCCATAAGCAAAAGTATTTCATATGTAGTAATCGAAAGGGGTGAAAAGCAATGAAAGGAGTAGCTGGTAATCAAACTAAAGGACTTTCAGTTGGAAGTGAACTTCTATGTATAGATAATACTGGTGCTAAAGTAGTCAGGGTTGTTTCTGTTATCAACTACCACGGTGTCCATAGACGGTATCCAAAGGCAGGAATAGGCGATCAGGTAGTGGTTTCCGTGGTCAAAGGAACTCCGGAGATGAAAAGAGAACTGACTAGAGCAGTTATCGTGAGACAGAAACGGCCGTTTCGTCGAGCGGACGGAGTTATGGTGGAATTTGAGGACAACGCAGTTGTTCTAACCCAGGATGACGGCGAAACAAAAGGGTCTGAGATTAAAGGGCCTGTGGCTAGAGAAGCTGCCGAGAAGTGGCCTCGAGTCGGAGCTACGGCTTCTATGATAATGTAGTATGGTGGTATTAAATGAGTGAAAAGGCAAGAAAGCAGAGAAAAAGACGGGAAAACGCTCCCAAGCACACGAAAAGGAAGATGATGTCTTCGATGTTATCCGAAAAATTGAAAGAGAGATATGGTACGAACAGCGTACCTGTAATAGAAGGAGACGAAGTCGAAGTTATGAGAGGAAGTTTCAAAGGACATATAGACACTGTAGCAGAGGTAGATAGAAGAAATGAGAAGGTCTTTATAGAGGACGTGACCGTAGAAAAAGCTGATGAGTCCCAACAGCCATTTGGAGTTCATCCGTCTAATCTCAAAATCACGGATCTAGATCTCTCCGACCCGTGGAGAAAGGAAAAGTTAGAAAACATACAAAAGGAGGATAATGAATGAGTCAACACAACAAGCGTTATAATGTGCCCACGGAGAAGTGGGGAATCCCTACTAAAGAGTCTTTCTGGGCTCCAAGCCCTACTCCAGGTCCACATTCAGCTGATACGAGCATTCCGCTCATAGTCGTTTTGAGAGACATATTGAAGTATGCTGAGACCTCTAAAGAGGCTGAACATATCCTTGCAGAGAGGAAGGTCAAAGTTGACGGCAAAGTAACGACAGATAAGAACAGGCCAGTCGGATTGATGGATGTCATCTCGATTCCTGATATATCAGAGAATTACAGGGTACTTTTCGACCAGAAGGGAAAATTTAGATTTCTCCCCATAGATAAAAGTCAAGCAGAATGGAAACTAGTAAGAATCCAGGATAAAACTACCTTAAAGGGAGGTATAACCCAATATAATCTTCACGATGGTACCAATATCCGAATTGAAGATGGAAGTAAATACAATACGAAAGATGTTCTGAAGATACAATTACCCTCTAGAAAAATACTCGACAATTTTGAATTTGGGGAAGGACAGATGGCTTTAGTTACAGGAGGAGAACATATCGGTGAATTAGGTACTATAAAAGAATACGAAGTGATAAGAGGTTCGCAACCCAATTTTGTTCATTTTGAATCTGATATTACTACGGTTGAAGAATACGCTTTCGTAGTCGGGAAAGATAAACCAGTGATCGAGATACCAGAGGTGGGCATAATATGAAGTATGAAAATACCATGAGAAAACCACGCTTGGTTAAATGTGTAGTAAATATCGGAGTTGGCCAAGGTGGAGAAAAACTCAGAAAGGCCTTAAACGTCTTAGAGATGTTAACAGGCCAACAGCCTGTGGAAACGATCGCCGAGACCACCAATGCTGAGTTAGGTATAAGAGAAGGGGAGCCTATAGGTTGCAAAGTAACTCTGAGGAAAAAGAAGGCTTATGACTTTTTGAAGAAGGCTTTTTGGGTGAAGAAAAATAGTTTACCTTCTAGCAATTTTGATGCTCAAGGAAATCTGAATTTTGGAATAAGTGATTATACTGATTTTGAAGAAGCGTCCTATGATCCCGAGATTGGTGTTTTTGGGATGGATATATCAATCGAAATAGGAAGGAAAGGACAGCGGATAAAACACAGGAGAAAGCAATCTAAAAGTATCCCAGAGGAACACAGAATGACCAAGGAGGAATCTATTGCTTTTATGGAGAAAGCATTTGATTTGGAGGTGTATGAAGCATGAGCGAAGAAGAAGGTTTAAAGCCAGATCAAAATTACGGGAGAAAGGAGGGCTGTAGACGCTGTGGTCGGAAACGAGGTATAATACGAAGATACGGCCTCCACGTATGTAGACAGTGTTTCCGAGAGATCGCAGAAGATTTAGGTTTCAAAAAACACTCTTGAGGTGAAAAAGATGAAACATGACCCATTGAATGACGCGTTATCAAAGATAAACAACGCAGAAGAAAACGGAAAGTTAAAATGTGAAATAAACCCTGCCTCTAAACTCATCGGTCGGGTTCTTAGAGTTATGCAGGAGAACGGCTACCTCAATAGGTTCGAGTATGTCGAGGATGGAAGAGGGGGAACTTACAACGTTATCCTAAATGGTAATATCAACAAATGTAAAGTAATCAAACCTAGATGGTCGGTTAAGAATGCCGACATCGAAAATTACGAGTCTAGGTATCTCCCTGCTCAGGACTTCGGAGTACTAATACTTACGACTAATAGAGGCGTTATGGATCATTCCGAAGCAAAAAGCAAAGGTGCAGGAGGAAAGTTATTGGCCTATGTTTATTGAGGGATTATCATGCCAGTTGAATTAGAATCGGTAGAAAAGATAAAGATACCGGAAAACGTTTCGGTGAAAAAGCATAAAGACGAACTTAGAGTATCTGGTGAAAATGGTGAGGTCGTAAAAAGATTTTCTCATCCCACCATAAAGATCGAGATAAATGAGGGAGAAGTGGTTTTGAGAGTTGACCGACCGAGTAAAAAGGAAAAGGCCCTACAGGGTACTTATAAGTCTCACATAGAGAATATGATTAAAGGTGCCCAGGAAGATTTCGTTTACAAATTAAAGATCTTGTACTCCCATTTCCCTATGGAAGTGACTGCGGAACAAAACCAGGTGGTTATCAAGAATTTTGTGGGAGAAAACAAACCCCGAAAGGCTAAGATTTTGGGCAGCGCTACAGCTGAAGTTGATGGAAACGAGGTTATAGTGAGAGGTCCTGACAAGGAGGCGGTTGCTCAGACCGCAGCCAACATAGAATCGACAACGAAGATATCTAAGGTGGATCCGAGAGTCTTCCAAGACGGGATATATATAACTGAAAAAGCCGGCAAATCCTTGAGTTGAAAAGGTGAATAAAGATGACAGAAAATGATGAGGATTACGAAGTTAAGAAAAAGCCAGACCTAGATGAAGAAACCGAAAAGATGTTGAAAAAGAGAGAGAAAATCAAGGAGAAGAGACCAAGGTTCAATCATCAGGAGTGGTATTACCGACCAAAGTTAGATAGAGATACTTGGAGAAACCCACGCGGTCTTCACTCTCAGGCGAGGCAGAATAAAAAATACAGACCTTCTAATGTAAAAATTGGTTTCCGTTCACCGAAAACAGTAAGAGGTTTACATCCATCGGGATTTGAAGAGGTGTTAGTCCACAATGCCGATGATTTAGACGATATCGATCCGGATAAACAAGCTATCCGATTGGCTCATGGCGTAGGGATGAGAAAAAGGTTAAAGATTGAAGAGAAAGCGGAAGAAAATGATATTAGAGTGTTGAATCCGACATCATAAGGTGATTTTCATGGATGTTAAATATCAGAAAAGATTGGCAGCAGAAATCCTCGATTGCGGTAAAGATCGGGTATGGATAGATGATACCATGCTTGATGAAGTTATAGAGGCAATCACTAGGGAAGAGGTTAGAGAACTTATCAACCGAGGTGTGATCGAGAAGAAACCCAAAGAGGGTAACTCTAGGGGTAGAATCAACTATAAAAAAGGTCAGAAAGCTAAAGGGAGGAGAAAAGGATATGGTAAGAGAAGAGGTACAAAGAACGCGAGACAATCATCTAAAGATAGTTGGAAGAACAGGATACGAGCAATGAGGAGAGAATTGAAATGGATGAGAGATGACGGTTTGATAGATCCTACAACTTATCGTGAATTTTATAACAAATCGAAAGGAGGGGCTTTTGAGGACACCTCGGATATGGTGCTCCATCTCCAGATGGAAGGTCATATAGATGAAGATTACGAGATCAAAAGGAGTGGATGAAGATGGCTGAAGGTACAAGATACAGGATGCCTCTCAAAAGAAGAAGAGAGGAGAAGACAGATTATCGGCAGAGATTGAAATTGCTAAAATCAGGAAAGATTAGAGCGGTCGTAAGACCTTCGAACAAGCATATCAGGGTGCAATTCGTTCGATACAATAGAGACGGTGATAAAATTGTAGCCTCTGCCTCTAGCCAACAAATAGTGGATATGGGGTGGGAAGGCCACGGGTCTAACCTGTCTTCCTCTTATCTTGTCGGCTATCTCGCTGGAAAAAGAGCTATCGAAAAAGGTATCCAAGAGGCAATCCTAGATATAGGTTTAAACTATCCTGAAGAAGGAGGTAAGTTGTTTTCTACTCTCAATGGAATAATTGATGCAGGCGTTTCAGTACCTCACGATCCTGAGGTTTTACCCGATGAGAACCGTATAAAAGGCGAACATATCGATGATGAAATGAGTGAAAAATTTGAAGAAATTAAATCTAGATTGGAGGAATTATGATGAATGGTTGGGAACCCAAAACAAGACTTGGTAGAAAAGTAAAACGAGGAGAGATCACTAGCATGGAAGAAGTACTTGCCAACAGACTCCCTGTTAAGGAACCTGAGATTATTGATGTTCTATTCCCTGATTTGGATGATGATGTCCTCGATGTCAACATGGTCCAGAGAATGACCGATTCCGGTAGAAGGGTCAGATTTACTGTAACTACCGTGGTTGGAAACAACGATGGTTACGTAGGTGTGGGAACAGCAAAGGGAAAGGAAGTCGGTCCGACCATACGTAAATGCATGGATAACGCCAAGTTGAACATGGTGAGGATAAGAAGAGGCTGTGGTTCTTGGGAATGTGGGTGTGGAAATCCTCATACTGTTCCTTTTGAAGTAGACGGTCAAGCAGGATCAGTGGAGATAGTTTTGAAACCCGCTCCTTCCGGCATAGGTCTTGCCGTTGGTGAGACTGCTAAATCTATTCTAGAGAGAGCCGGCGTAGAAGACGTTTGGGGCTTCTCTAAAGGTAAGACTAGAACTACGGTCAATTATGCTCTTGCCGTATTCAATGCTATGAAAAAGACCGCTGAGATGAGAGTGAGGAAAGACCAAGCACAAGAACTGGGTATAGTGGAAGGCATACACAAAGAAGAGACATCCCAGCAGGAGGGATGACCATGGCTTATGCTGTTATTAGATTGAAAAGTTCAAGGAATGAGAATCAGAAGATGAAGGACACTCTTAAAATGCTCCGATTGAATTCAGTCAATCACTGCACGGTTATCCCGGAAAAGTCGACTTATGAAGGCATGTTGCAAAAAGTCAAAGATAAAGTCACCTGGGGCGAAATCGATATAGACACTATGGTCGATCTTCTGAAAAGTAGATCGGGCATAGAAGAGAGCGAATTGGAAAAAAAGATCGAAGAGAAAACCTCTTATGAAGGTATAGACCAGTTCGCCAATGCTGTCACCTCCGATGAGATATTATTGGATGAGATCGATGGTTTAGATAAAGTTTTCAGGTTGCATCCTCCAATTGGTGGATATAGAAGCACCAAAAAACCTTATAACACGGGCGGAGCATTGGGCTATCGTGGAAACAAGATAAACCCTTTGATACAAAAAATGCTAGGTCCTACAAATGCTCAAGAAGAGGCTGATATACATGGGAAAGAAGAAAAAGAAGAAGAATAGAGGTTCACGAACTCACGGCCGAGGTACTAAGCACGGAAGAGGAGCCGGCGAAAGAGGGGGTAGAGGAAACGCTGGTTTAGGAAAACACAAATGGAAATCGCTGGTAAAAGAAGACCCTGATTATTTTGGACCGAAGGGATTCACTCGACCACAAAAATTAATAAAGGAAGACGAAGTGATAAATATATATCAAGTGGAAGAGATGTTGGATGGTTTAATAGAACTCGGTTTTGCGACTGAAGAAGATTCTAGCTATGAAATTGATCTTGATGAAGCAGGTTTCGATAAACTCTTGAGTAAAGGAAAAGTTACCAAGGAGATGAAGATTAAGGTATCAAATTCGAGTGAAAAAGCTAAGAAAAAGATAGAAGATGCTGGAGGAGAATTGATCGAGAATTCTGAAAAGTGATCTTTATGGCAGATGATGAGAAAAGCCGGCTTTATAAACTGAAACCTATTATCGACCGGATGCCCGCAGTCAAGAAACCAGAGGGCCACGTTCATTTTAGAAGAAAGATGGTGTGGCTCATCCTCGTTTTGGTCCTTTACTTCGTTATGACCAATGTAATGATTTATGGGCTGAGCGAGGAAGCATCGCTTGACTTGTTTGAACAGTTCAGGGCTATATTTGCTGGAGAGATGGGTTCGTTAGTACATCTAGGTATAATGCCTATAGTCAACGCTTCAATTATCATGCAGCTTTTCCAGGGTGCAGA
>SL_8KL_010_SEDDRAFT_10002213_pt1 | contig 16534 bp, 16 predicted proteins | sample SodLakKL_010_SED_4_FD_11160 | JGI IMG/M metagenome (IMG submission 11160)
ACTGCCCGCCTGNTGTTTCCTCACACCCCAATCTATTTAGGTTGCATGAGACCAGGTGGGCGTTATCGTGAAGTGATAGACCCCTATGCTCTAAGAGCAGGGGTGAACAAGCTTGTTTTACCAGCGCCTACTGCACGCCGGCAGGCTGTCCAAATGGGCCTTACCATTAATCTTTCTGAGGAGTGTTGTTCATTATGATCCGCGTTTCGGCGGGAAGCGCTGCCTGCCTGGGATTAGCTGCAAACGAAATGGATGCTTATCCGACAACTGCTTATTTTCTTTCCGGTAATCGCTGTCTGATGAATTGTGCTTTTTGTCCCCAGGGTGTTGGACAAAACGGAGTGCTTAACCGGTTGGGCCGGGTTACCTGGCCTGAGTATCCCTGGCCGGAAGTGGAAAAAACACTGGTTCAGGCGGAAGAAAAAGGGATCAGGCGGGTTTGTCTTCAGTCGATCAGGCATGATAATGGAATTGAATCACTGCTGGCATTAATTGCCCGTTTTAAGGCAGTTTCCAATTTGCCTCTATCGCTTTCAGCGTGGATTAGTGATGAGCATGAAGCAGCAGAATTGATCGATGCCGGAGTGGATCGGATTAGCGTCTCTCTCGACGTGGTTAATCCTTCGGCTTATCAGAAAATCAAAGGTGATTCTTTAGAGCAACGTCTTGACCTGCTTCTTAATTGTGCACACCGCTTTCCCGGGCGGATTAGTACTCATATAATCTGCGGCCTGGGGGAAAGTGAAATTGAAGCGTTGTCCTTGTTAGAAAGGCTAGTGCAGGCCGGGGTTACAGCAGCGCTTTTTGCATTTGTTCCCTTAAGAGGAACTCCTTTAGAAGGCTGGGCTCCTCCGGCTGTTGACTCCTATCGCAGGATACAGGCCGGTTATTATTTGCTGCGCGAAAAAGCAGCAGACTTCTCTTCTTTTGCATTTGATAACGAGCGTCTTATATCGTTTGGCCTGCCTTTAAATGATTTAAAACAACTTTTAGCTGATGGAACCGCTTTTAAGACCAGTGGCTGCCCGCATTGTAACCGACCTTTTTATAACGAGCGCCCGGGTGGTATAATATATAATTATCACCGGGAACTGAGTGAGGAGGAAAAAGAAGCATCCTGGAGCGAACTTATCCAGTCCTTGACCGAAAAAAGATTTTGAAACCTGAATATGCTTGATTATAAAGGGGAGGAAACTGTATGCGCTACCAGTGGCGACTTATCCTGGATCCACCATTGAGCGGACAAGTAAATATGGATTATGATATTGAACTAATGGAAGAAGTAGCCAGTGGCGAATCTCCCCCCATTTTGCGTCTCTATCGCTGGTCGCCACCTGCAGTATCACTCGGTTATTTTCAGGATGAAAATGAGGTGGTTGATCTGAAAGCCTGCCTCGATGCCGGGGTTGATGTTGTGCGTCGTCCCACCGGAGGACGGGCAGTGCTGCATGACCAGGAACTTACCTACAGTATTATTGTGCCTGAAGCGCATCCTTTTATTAATAAAGGCGGGGTTATGGACGCTTACCGGGCGATTAGCCGGGGCATAATCACAGCTTTTAATTTGCTGGATATAGTGGCTGTATTAACTCCTGAAGAACAAAACAGGGCTGGTTTAGCTCCCGGATCATGTTTTGATAGTTCCACAGCTTACGAGATACAGGTGAATGGTAAAAAGGTAGTTGGCAGCGCGCAGCTTCGCCGTGATGGAATTATTCTTCAGCACGGGGCAATTATTTTTTCCCTGCCCGCGGATCTTTACCGGAAGGTGTTAAAAAAAGATCGTGCTTATAGTGCGAGTAGCGAAATGATCGAGCTTGGTCAGAAAGCGGCCGGACTGCATGATCTGGGCTATAATGTCAGTTTTAATCGGATGACCCGGGCATTAGTTAAAGCATTTTCGATGGTTGTCCCGGCAGTGTTTACCAGTTCGAACAGATTAATCAAGGAATAGGAGGTTGATTTGGTGAGTGAAGAATACAAGCTAATTATAATTGGTGGTGGGCCGGGTGGTTACCTGGCAGCATTAAGAGCAGCATCGTTGGGTTTGAAAACAGCTGTTGTGGAAAAAGAAGCCCTTGGTGGAGTCTGTCTTAACCACGGCTGCATACCGACTAAAGTTTTGACCCACGGCGCTGCTTTATATCGCCGAATTCATTCAGCCGGTGAGTTTGGGTTTGAGTTTGAAAATGTTGAATTTTCATTTGCCCGGCTGCAGGATAAGAAAAAAGCGGTTGTTAATGAATTGACCGGACATGTGGAAGAACTGCTCAAAAAGGACAAAGTTGATATTTTTTTTGGCTCAGCTAAAGCAGTTTCTTCAAGCCGGGTTAAGGTTAATTTAAACAGTGGTGAAGAAATTGATCTTGATACGGAAAATATTATTCTGGCTACTGGTAGTGAAGAAATTTTTCCACCTATCCCCGGCCTGGATTTGCCCGGAGTGATCACATCCTGGGAAGCTCTGGCTTTAGAAGAGCTTCCTTCATCTATGGCAGTGATCGGCGGAGGAGTTATTGCCCTGGAAATGGCCTCGATATTTTCAAGCCTGGGCACTAAAGTAACCATTGTCCATCGCAGTGAGCGGTTGTTGCGCCGCATGGATTTGGAAATGGTTCGTCGCTTGTCAACTTACCTGCGCAAGAGCGGCCAGCAGATTATGATGAATACTCCGGTTGAAAAAATTGAAGAAACTGTTGGGGGATTAAAACTCACTGTCAGCGGCAAAAAAGGTCAGCAGGAGCTGGAAGCAGAAAAGGTACTTCTTTCGGTAGGGCGTAAACCAACTTTTGGGGATCAGGATCTCGATGCCATGGGCGTTGAATACGATGCNGGCGGGATCAAAGTTAACAGCAGGATGGAAACTTCGGTTCCGGGAATTTATGCTGTTGGTGACGTTACAGCACCGGGTTATTTCCTGGCCCATGTCGCCTATCACCAGGGATTGGTTGCTGCTGAAAATATCGCCGGCCTGGATGCTGATTTTGACGGATCTGTGGTGCCAAGCTGTCTTTTTACTGATCCGGAACTGGCCTGTGTCGGGCTGAGTGAAGAAGAGGCAAAAGAAAAAGGTTATGAAGATCTGCAAATCGGGAAATTCCCATTTTCCGCCTGTGGTAAAGCAGCTACTCAGGGAGAGGATCAGGGAGCTGTAAAAATTATTGCTGCCGGGGATCAGCAAAAGGTGATCGGGGTTCATATTCTTGGGCCCCATGCCTCTGACCTGATCCAGGAAGGAGCCCTTGCGGTGGCCCAGGGGTCCAGTGCTGCTGACCTGGCTGAACTAATCCACCCCCACCCCACCCTTTCCGAAGCGGTCTGGGAAGCGGCCATGGCCGTAAATAAAGCGCCCCTTCATTTTGGACGCCGATGAAAAGGGCAGGATTAATCGTTAATCCGGTGGCCGGTATGGGTGGAAAAGTTGGCTTAAAGGGAACTGATGGGCCGGAAATAGTTGAAAAGGCCCGGGCGATGGGGGCTCGCCCCGAGTCGGCCCGAAAAGCTGCTCTCGCCCTGCGGGTTATAGCGGAGATAAAAGAAGATGTTGAATTAGTTACCTGCCCGGGAATAATGGGTGAAGATGTTGCCCGGGAGTGTGGTTTTGAACCGCAGGTTATTACCGGGATTAGCGAACCGACAACTGCTGAAGATACTGAAAAGGCTGCCCGGGAAATGGCTGCCCTGGGATTAGATCTGCTTCTTTTTGTAGGTGGTGACGGAACTGCCCGAAATATCTATCACGTTTTTGGTGATAATGCTAGCTTGCCGGCTATCGGTATCCCGGCCGGGGTTAAAATCCATTCAGCCGTATACGCCACTACTCCCCGAAATGCAGGTGAACTGGCCGCGCAATTTTTAAAAGAGGCAGGATTGCCTCTGCGTAGGGCCGAGGTTATGGACATAGATGAAAATGCTTTTCGGGAAGGCCGCCTCTCAGCGAAACTTTATGGTTACCTGCAGGTACCATGTGCCGGGGATTTGATGCAGCATTTGAAAATCGGTGGGGCGGAGACTGAAGAATCTGTATTGGATGCAATAGCTGATAGTGTTGTGGAAAATATGGAAGATAATGTTGTTTATATTATGGGCCCGGGATCGACAATCGCCCCAATCATGAATAAGCTTGCTTTGAAAAATACACTTCTAGGAGTGGATATTGTCCATGATGGCAAGCTTCTGGCCAGTGATGTCAACGAAAAACAGTTGTTGGAGTTGATTTCCGGCAAGCAGACAAAAATCGTGGTTACCGTTATTGGTGGCCAGGGTTATATTTTTGGTCGGGGCAACCAGCAGATCAGCGCTGATGTAATCCGGAAAGTTGGTAAAAAGAATATCCTGGTTGTAGCGACCAGGGAGAAGATCCTATCCCTGGAGTACAACCGCTTACTTGTCGATACCGGTGATGAAGAAGTTAACAAGATGCTAAGCGGATATGTTAAGATTGTAACCGGTTATAAAGAGGAATTGATCTACCGGGTTTCCCACTAGAATTTTGCAATTACCCATAAAACATTAATGGAAAGGGGCATTCGATCCATAACACTAACAGGATTTTGCCTCTGCATGGAAAAAGAAAAAGTGATATAATTATTTGATAGGAGTCAGTCTGACTGTTAGATCCTGAATTCTCCTTGTAACCATAATGTGCTTTGAAAAATGAAGCACGAAACTAAATTATTCAGACAGGAGATGTAATTGTTGCAGCTATTGGAAGGCGAGAAGGAACAAATACTTGCCTGTGTAAAGGAAGTCCTTGGCAAAAACTCGAGAAACCATGAAGATTTAATTCCCATCTTACAGCAAGTTCAGGGAAAGCTGGGCTATCTGCCCGCCCTGGCTATGGAAAAGATAGCAGAAGGGGTTGAAGTGCCTGCTGCCGATGTTTACGGGCTGGCCACTTTCTACAATCAATTCCGCCTCAATCCTCCCGGCAAACACCAGGTTAAAGTCTGTCTTGGAACGGCTTGTTACATGGTCGGGGGCGATATTACACTTGAATCTTTTGAACGCCGGATGGAAATTAATGAAGGAGAAACTAGTTCTGACCGGCTCTATAGCCTTGACCGGGTGGCTTGTGTTGGCTGCTGCAGCCTGGCCCCGGTAGTAGTGGTTGATGATCAGGTAGAAGGCAAGGTTACCCCGACCAGGGTTGATGGAATTATGCTCTCTTTTGATGAAGCAAACAATCAAGAGTCAAGTGAAGAGAATTCAGAGCCGGAGGTGGGTGACAGCAATGGGGAAAGCTAATCCGCAGCAGCTTTATGAAACTATGCGTGATCAAGCCAATCAATCGGTCCAATCAAGACGAGAAAAACCGCAAGTTCTGATCGGCACTGCCACCTGCGGCCTGGCTGCAGGAGCTGGTCAGGTCAAGGAAGATTTTATCCGTGAAATAGAAGCTAAGGATCTTGATGCCGAAGTTATAGAAGTGGGTTGTATTGGGCATTGCTATGCAGAACCGCTTGCTGTGATTAATAAGCCCGGCCATCCGGCTGTTTGCTATGGATATCTTGACGAAGGGCTTGTTCACCGCCTGGTGGAAGATTTTCTGGAGGGAGACGATCCGTCTTACGAGTATGCCCTGGCCGCACTGGAACGTAATGATGTATTTCCAACCTTTGAAGATTTCCCGCGGGGTATATATGAAGATAAGATGGTCCTGGGAAACTGCGGCCATATAGATTTTAAAAATATAGATAGTTACATCGCGTCTGAAGGTTACAGCGCTCTGGCGGCGGCCTTGTCCAAAAAACCGGAAGAGGTGCTCAAAGAAGTAAAAGATGCTAATCTACGGGGTCGCGGTGGAGCAGGGTTTCCGGCCGGTGATAAATGGGAAGCATGTGTGAATGTTGGGGCAGATGAAAAATACGTAATTTGTAATGCTGATGAAGGAGACCCAGGTGCTTTTATGGATCGCAGTATACTGGAGTCAGATCCCCACCGTGTGATTGAAGGGATGATTCTATGTGCCTATGCTGTTGACGCCCGACAAGGGTACCTTTACATCCGCGCTGAATACCCGCTGGCCGTTAAGCATGTTCGCGAAGCGATCGAGCAGGCCCGTGAAAAAGGGTTTCTTGGCTCCTCAATCCTGGGCACTGATTTTGGGTTTGACCTTGATATATTTCAGGGTTCGGGAGCCTTTATTTGCGGTGAAGCAACTGCCCTGGTTAACTCCATGGAAGGAAAAATGGGTTTACCGGAAAGCAGGCCACCCCGCCTGGTTCAGAAAGGTTTCCGCAGCAAGCCTACGGTTTTGAACAATGTTAAAACTTTTGCTTATATTCCTTTGATTATTAATCGGGGAGCAGCATGGTTTCATGAAACCGGTACTCCGGAAAGTCCAGGAACTGCTGTTTTTTCGCTGGTCGGCAAAATTAATCAGACCGGACTGGTTGAAGTAGCGATGGGAACAACCCTGAGGCAATTGATCGATGAAGTAGGCGGTGGTCTGCCTAATGAAAGGGAGTTTAAAGCTGTCCAGATTGGTGGTCCTTCAGGGGGCTGCCTGCCCGGGTCAGCTCTTGATGTTCCTATTGATTTCGACTCTTTACATGAAGCAGGTGCGATCATGGGCTCAGGCGGTTTGGTTGTCATGGATCAAGATGATTGTATGGTTGCTGTAGCCCGTTATTTCCTTGAATTTACCCAGCACGAATCCTGTGGTAAATGTACTTTTTGCCGGTTGGGGACCAAGCATATGCTTGATATTCTGACCGGGATTACGCGAGGCGAAGGCGACAGTGATACTCTTAACCTGCTGGAGGAACTTGCTGAAGATATCGGTGATGGTTCACTGTGCAACCTGGGACGAACTGCACCTAATCCGGTATTAACAACTTTGAGATATTTTCGTGATGAATACAAGGCCCATATTGAAGAGGGGCGTTGTCCGGCCCTGGTCTGCCGTGATTTGATCTTATACTATATTGAACCTCCCAAATGCAGCAAACTCTGTAATGTTTGTGTGGGTAGTTGTCCAACGGAAGCTATTTTTACCAGGGATGACGGTTTAAAAGAAATTGATCAGGAAAAATGTGTGAAGTGCGATAATTGCCGTAAAGCATGTCCGCTTGAATATGACGCGGTAGCTAAACTGTCTCCTCCAATTTTGCCTGCAGTAAAGGAGAAGAAAGCAAAATGAGCAAAACAGTGACCATTACAATTGATGATCGAATAATTAAAACTCAGGCCGGAGAAAAATTACTCTGGGTGGCCTTAGAAAATGATATCTATATACCTCACCTTTGTGCGATTAAGGAAGAAAGCAGGCCTAATAGTTCTTGCCGTCTTTGCTTTGTTGAAATAGAAGGGCTGTCCAGACCGGTTACTGCCTGTAGTAGAGATGCTGAAGATGGGCTGGTGGTTAAAACCAGGAGTGAGCGAGTGGACCGACTGGTTAAAACCGCGTTTGAGCTGATCCTTTCCGATCACAATCTAAAATGTCGTAAATGCCCGGCTAATCGTAATTGCGTTTTGCAAAAGATTGCCAAAGAACGGGGTCTTAAATTACGGAGGCAGCGTTTCGCACCGCTTAACAGGACCTTTGAAATTGATGAAAGTCCGGCTGAATTTGCATTTGATCGCAGTCGCTGCGTGCTTTGCGGTCAGTGTGTTTGGGCGGATCGGGTAGAAGCCAAAGTAGGGGCGATCGGGTTTAATAACCGAGGCATTAATCGTGTTGTAAGCACATTTAACGATCTTCCGCTGGCTGATTCGATTTGTACTGAGTGCACCCTGTGTGTTGATGCCTGTCCGGTCGGTGCACTTTATTATAAGAAGGAGCAGAAGTCCTGAAATCAAGGGTTTTTTTTACAAGTTCACCCAAATGTGCTATAATGAAATTAAGTTTCCCACATCAGTGAGAGACAAATAATGTGCAGGAGTTGATTATGTTATGTCCGGATTAATTGCCATGTTCGGCGAAAATGAAGATACGGCTGATATAAACCCGCTGATAGAAAAAGTTAAGTTTAGAGGGATCTGCAGGCAAAAAGATTGTGATAAAGGCTGTCAGGATATGGCTGTTTTGAATAGTATCTCACTAAATTATGATAAAGATTCATCTGCAGCTTTAGATGGCTATATGGTGTTTTCGGAAGAGGAAGAGGAAGGGGATGCCCTGCAAGGCAGTGAGGCTGAACATAAGTTTGTAGAAATGATAAAGAAAGAAGGCCTTTCTTGTTTTGAAAACATTGAGGGGGAGTTTGCTCTTGCTTATTTTGGGGATGATGGTAGCTGTTTGATTGCCAGGGATCCATTTGGAGTTAAACCACTCTATTATACAATTAAGGATAAAGTTCTTTATGTTGCTCCGGAAATAAAGGCTTTGATTGATCTAGACAGTTCGATCAAGGAAGCGCCTCCCGGGAGTTATTATGAAAAAGGTAGGGGTTGGATCAAATATTATAATTTACCCAGGGTCTTTAAACAAAATGATCTGTCCCTGGAAAAAGCGGAAGAAAAAATGCGTCATTTACTCTGGCTCGCTGTAGAAGAGCGAATGGCCGATGTGGAAAATCTCGGAGTATATTTAAGCGGTGGCCTGGACAGCAGCGTAGTTGCCTCTCTGGCTTCTGAGATATCGCCAGAGCCTATCAATACTTATACAGTCGGAGTCAAGGGTAGTCAGGATGTCGAGTATGCCGCTTTGGTTGCTGAGCGGATCGGTTCAATACCCCATGTCTATACTTATGATTTAGATGACATGCTGGAGGTTTTGCCTTCTGTTATATATCACCTTGAGTCTTTTGACTGTGCTTATGTTCGTTCGTCGATTCCAAACTTTATTGCAGCCCGCGAAGCTGCTGCGGACGGACGGAGTGTTATGCTTACCGGAGAAGGTTCAGATGAAATTTTTGCCGGCTATAGTTATCTTAAAACTCTTGAATCTGAGGAGGAAATTACTGCTGAAATTGATAACTTTATAAAAAATCTTAGCCGGACCGGACTGCAAAGGGTCGATCGCATGAATTCAGCGCATGGCCTTGAATGCAGGGTACCTTTTTTAAAGCCTGCTCTGCTTGAACTTGTCCAGCAGTTTCCCCTGGATTGGAAACTTCACGATCGGGAAGATGAACCGATTGATAAGTGGATTCTTAGAAAGGCTTTTGTAGATGAGCTTGGATCTAAAGCTGCCTGGCGTGAGAAACAGCAGTTTGATCAGGGTTCAGGTTCCTCGGATATGCTGACAGAAGTTGCCGAAAAAGCAATTAGTGATGAAGAGTTTGAGAAAGAGTCAGCAGAAGCACCGGTGCCGGTCAGAAATAAAGAAGAGCTTTATTATTATCGCATATTCCGGAGTTATTATCCGGAATCGGTATTGCCTCTGGTCGGTCGTTGGACTAAAACAAGTTAGAGTTAGCTGCAATTTTGATATGCGGGCACTCCTGACACTCCTGGACATGTTGAGTAGCAGGAGTGCCCCTTTACTTATAAGGTTTTAGACCACAATAATATATTTAAACATTTTAATACAGCTGCTTATTCAGTGAGATGCAAAAAGAGGTGTCTGGCCAATGAGTTGTAAAGCAATAATTTTTGATCTTGATGGAACATTACTAAACACCCTNAAGGATTTAGCTTTTTCAGTTAATACTGTGCTCAGACAGGAAGGATTCAGTGAACACCCTGTAGATGCTTACCGTTATTTTATTGGCGAAGGGATCGATATGCTGGTGCAAAAAGCCCTTCCACCTGAAAGATCTGCTCAGCAAAAATTAAAGGAAATCACAAAAGCGGTCAAAGAAGAGTACAGCCGGCGTTGGTCTGAATATACCAGGCCTTATTCCGGAGTCGCTGAAATGCTTGATTATTTTGAGGAAAACCAAGTTCCAAAAGCAATTTTTTCTAACAAAACGCATGAATTTACTATCCTGACTGTAGAACAATTGTTACCCGGATGGAAATTCGTTTCTGTTTACGGCATACAACCGGGAGTGCCTAGAAAGCCAGATCCGACGGGTGTCTTAGAGATCGCTGATAAGATGAAGATAAAACCGGAAAAAATTCTCTACCTTGGTGATACTAATACTGATATGCAGACTGCAATGGCCGGTGGCTTTTATGCAGTTGGAGCTTTATGGGGTTTTCGGCCGGCGGAAGAATTATTAGAGAGCGGGGCTCGTATTTTAGCAGAGACCCCACAGGATGTAATAGATATTTTTAATAAATCCTAAGCAGGGGATTAATCGGAGGCGCTAATGACACTGAGCAATGCATATTTTATAGATTTTGACGGCACCATAACAGTCAACGACCTATCTTCTGAACTGGCTGCTTATTATGGTGGTCAGGCACATAGAGAGATTGAAAACAAATACAGGCGACGCGAAATCCCGATCCGGGAATGGCTGCGGGCTAATGCTAAAATTCTTCCGGCAGATATGGAACTTCTTCACTCAAAAGCGTTGGAATGGGCGGTAATTCGACCCGGGTTTGAAAGTTTTCTTGAATATGCTCGTGATCAAAAAAATCCGGTTGTTATAGCCAGTGACGGTTTTGGTTTTTACATTGAGCCAATCCTTGAAAAGCATGGCTTGCTTGATCAAGTCAGTCATATTTACCGTAATGAAACTTTTGTAGATCAGAATGGCAATTTAGTTGTGAATCATCCTCACAGTCATCCGGTTTGTTCTGTTTGTGGCAATTGTAAAGCAGCTCATGTCATAAAAGTAAAAAGTGAAAAAAGGCCGGTACTATATATAGGCGACGGTAGTAATGATCGGTTTGGAGCTTCCTGGAGTGATCATGTTTGCGCCCGCGATAAACTGGTAGAAAGCTGCCGCGAATTTAAAATTATATACTCGCCATGGAATGATTTTTACGATATCATGAGGATTGATAAGCCCGGTCTAAAAAATTGTGCCGACCACTCTCTTTGTTTCCCGCAGGGGAATGGTATAAAATTATAATGGCCTTCATTCATCTTAAATCTGATTTTTGGGAGGTAGCTGGGTGAACTATAAAGGAAAAATTAAAAACCTGGCCAGGTTGTTCAGAGAAAACGGGCGTCTTTATGTGCTTACAGGAGCTGGTATTAGCACTGACAGCGGGGTTCCTGATTTTCGGTCACCTGGTACGGGAATGTGGGAAAAAGTTGATCCGATTGCCACTTCGTCGGTGGATACTCTTTATAATAACCCCCGCTTATTTTATGAAGAAGGCTTTAGCCGTTTTGCCAAAATATCATCGGCAGTTCCAAATCAGGGCCATTATATGTTAGCCCGTTTAGAAGATTTAGGTTATCTTAAGGGCCTGGTTACCCAGAATGTCGATGGCTTGCATGTAAAAGCCGGGTCAAAAAATGTTTGGGAGGTCCATGGACATTTGCGCACAGGTTACTGCCTCGGTTGTAAAAAAAAGTATTCTTTTGAGCAATTGGTCCAGCAGGTTGAATTGAAGCGGATTCCTCCGATTTGCCATAATTGTCACAGCATGCTTAGACCGGATGTAGTGCTTTTCGGTGATCCGATGCCTTCATTTTTCCTGGAACTGCACCAGGAAATTCAAAAAGAATGTGACTTTATGCTGGTGATTGGAAGCAGTCTTGTGGTCTATCCAATTGCTGATTTACCGCGCCTGGCCGGTAAGATGGCAATTATAAATAAACAACCGACTGACTTTGATCAGCTTTCAGAAGTAGTGATCAGGGAAGATATCAGCAAGACATTGACTGATTTGGTGGGTGAGCTGGAGCAATTTTAAATAAATCTCCAAATTTTTTAGAGATTTTGATATGTTTTAACCCTGTTATCTAAAAAAATCAGCAAAGGAGTTTTGTTTTATGCAAATGAAAAGGCCACCTGAAGTGTTGTTATTGGGGCCCGGTCCCAGCCCGGTTCATTCCCGGGTTTTGGAAGCTCTGGGTCAACATACTCTTGGGCATCTTGATCCTGACTTTCTTGAAGTTATGGATCAAACCAGTCAACTGCTTCGTTATGTCTTTGAAACAGAAAATCAAATTACATTTCCGGTTTCGGGAACAGGCAGTGCCGGAATGGAAGCTGCATTGGTTAATATACTGGAGCCGGGTGATAAAGCCATTATAGGCGTAAACGGAGTTTTTGGTCAGCGGATGGTTGATGTGGCTTCACGCTGTGGAGCCGAGGTTATCCAGATGGATGCTGAATGGGGCAAACCGATTGATCCGGAAGTCATAAAAAAAACTCTTTCTGCTCACAGCGGAGTAAAATTAGTTGGGGTGGTTCATGCTGAAACCTCCACAGGAGCCCGGCAGCCTTTGGAACCGGTAGTGGAATTAGCCCGCAAGTATGAGGCCCTTATCTTGGTTGATACGGTTACTTCATTGGGCGGTTTGCCGGTCGAAGTTGATCGCCGGGATCTCGATATTGTCTACAGCGGAAACCAGAAATGCCTGAGCGCCCCTCCTGGATTAGCTCCGATAACTTTTGGAGAAAGAGCTCTTCAAAAGTTCCATCAAAGAAAAAGCAAGGTGCAAAGTTGGTACCTCGATCTTTCATTCTTAACCCGTTACTGGGGAGAGGAGCGGTTTTACCATCATACAGCCCCTATAAACATGATTTATTCCCTTTTTGAGGCTTTGACAATGATCAGGGAAGAAGGGTTGGAAGATAGGTTTAGCCGTCACCTGCTGCACAGCAGCGCCCTCGTTGCCGGCTTAAAAGCTATTGGCATTGAGCCTGTTGTTAATGATAAATACCGTTTACCCAGCTTGACTGCAGTATGGATTCCTGAAAATATTAATGATGCTGAGGTGCGATCCCGTTTAAGGCGTGATTACCTAATTGAGATAGGTGGGGGGTTAGGCCCATTTAAAGGAAAAGTCTGGCGGATTGGCTTGATGGGCAATGGTTCCAGACGTGAAAATGTAGATAGGCTGCTAAAAGGATTAAGCGAAATCTTGGATGATATGGGTCACCACTGCTCAGTTGATGAGGCGCTTTCTGAAGCAGGAAAGATTTATCATCAGCAAGCATAGATGTAGATAGTTTATTTCAGTGATTAATAATGACAAAGTGTTCTACCTCTTCCTGAATTCCCGGGGGGAGGTAGAATCATTTAATTGCTATAGAAAAAAGGTAGCCCATATACATTGATTAGCAGTGCAAAAATATTAGCGGAAAGGTGAATTAGATGGGTGACACAAAGGAAGTTAATAATCGGGCGCGGGAGAGGCTTAAAGGTATCTGCAGGGTTTGCCCTGTTTGTAATGGTCGGTCTTGTCCCAGTGGAGTCCCCGGAATGGGCGGCAGAGGAAGCGGAACCGGTTTTCGAAGAAATCGGACTGCCCTTGATCAGGTGCTCTTAAACTTACGGACAATACATGACGCCGGAGCCCCGGATACTGGTTATAACTTTTTTGGAACAAAGCTTTCCATGCCGGTAATGGTTGCACCGATGTGTGAAACAACCTATAATTTTTTAGGAAATGTTGATGATTATAGTTTTATTCATGCCCAGGTGGTCGGTGCTGAAGCTTCCGGAACATTTGCTTTTACCGGAGATTCCCCTGATCCTCCTCTTTATGGAATGGGATTGGAATTGATCCGGGAAAAAACCGGCGGCAGAGGAGTCCCCATAATCAAACCCCGTGAAATAAAAGAAATTATCAGGTTAATAAAAGTGGCTGAAGAGAGTGGTGTGCTGGCGGTGGGTATTGATATTGATGCGGCCGGGTTTGATAATTTAAACCGGGCAGGTCAACCGGTCGGGCCTCTGTCAGTTCCGAAACTAAAGGAGATCATCGGGAGAACCAGTCTTCCGGTGATCCTCAAAGGGATTATGACCGCTGATGAAGCGGTAAAAGCTGTTCAGTGTGGAGCAGCAGGAATTGTGGTATCAAACCACGGGGGCCGCGCTTTGGATGCAACTCCTGGAACAGCGGAAGTCCTGCCGGAAATAGCCGCAGCGGTAACAGGGGAGATCAGAATATTTGTAGACGGGGGAATTCGTTCCGGCGAAGATGTACTCAAATTGCTTGCCCTGGGTGCGGAAGCTGTATTAGTGGGCCGTCCTGTTGCTATAGCTGCAGTTGGAGGAGAGGACGAGGGTGTGGATTTATTGCTTAAACAATATCATAATGATCTTAAAAGGGCCATGTTGTTGACAGGATGCTCCGAACTATCGGCGATAGGTTCTCAGGTGATTAGAAAAACAGAATGGTAAACTATAGATGATTTATGCGGCAGTGAGTAATCTATATAACTGAGCTTTAACTGCACATTATAAATGTTATAATAGTAACTGAATACTGATAAGGGGTGACCAAGTGCACTTACAGTACGTTGAAAATCCAAAAATTACCGTTGATGAAGTTGCTGCTTTGAGAATAGCAGTTGCCTGGGATTCCCGCAAAGAAAAACTTGAAAAAACTATCGGTTCTACCTACCTGACGGTGGCTTGCTTTAACGGTAATAATTTGGTAGGCTTTGTTGATGTGATCAGTGATGGAGTAGATGATGCTTTTATCCGCAATTTGGTTGTTCACCCCGATTATCAAAAGCATGGAATTGCTCTACGTATGTTGCGGATGGCAGCTGAAAGAATTAAGAAGGATAAAATTAAAACAGCAAATGTTTTATTTGAACCGGAATTGACTGATCTTTATCGAAGAGCTGGTTTTAGAATTGTTAGCGGGGGTATGATTGATAATGAAGTTGAGGAGCTCTGATTCCTAATGAAAGTTGCATTTTTTTTGATTCCTAAGAATGAAGTGGTTTATTTAACTCCAAGCACCTCGATGCGGCAAGCCATAGAAAGAATGGAACACCATAGCTATTCAGCGGTGCCCCTGGTAGATGAACAGGGCTACTATGCCGGAACTATTACTGAAGGTGATCTGCTATGGAAATTAAAAAATACCGTTGAACTAGATTTTAATGGCATGGAAAAAATTAAGCTTAAAGATATTGCTATCCACGCCAAAAACAAGCCGGTTCGTATCGATTCGCGAGTTGTTGATCTGCTGACCGCGGCCAGTGAGCAAAACTTTGTTCCGGTTGTAGATGATCAGGGGGTTTTTATCGGTATTGTGAGGCGTAGAGAAATTATTGAGTATTGCGCAGAGTTGATCCGGGAAAAAGAAGGATACAGGATCGAAAGTTAAAGGGGGCTTAATTATTGAGCTTTCAGTATCCGGATATATCACAAAATGTTGGTTTGCCGGAACGGGTGAAAAACATGAAACCTTTTCTGGCTATGGAAATCTTGGAGAAAGCCCAGGATTTGGAGTGTCGGGGTGCCGATATTATCCATTTGGAACTTGGAGAACCCGGCGGAGAAACCCCTCCTGCTATTAAAGAAGCGGTGGTTGAAGCAATCCGCAACAATGACACCTCTTATACACACAGCCTGGGCAAAGTTGAGCTTAGAGATGAAATTGCCCGATATCACAAAAGATTGTACGGTATTGAAGTTGGGCCGGAGCAAATTATTGTTACTTCAGGCTCTTCTGCTGCCATGCTCCTTGCATTTTCGGTTTTACTGGATAGCGGAAATCAAATGATTATGCCGGATCCATATTATGCCTGTTATCCCAATTTTATAAACTATCTTGGGGCTAAGCCTCTTACGGTTCCTGTCAGGGAAGAAGAGGCTTTTAAGTTGCAGGCCCGGGATGTAAAAAAACATCTTAATCCTAATGTTAAGGGTATTCTTATTAACTCACCGGCTAACCCTACCGGGGCTGTATTGGGTGAAAAAGAACTAAAAGCTTTAGCTGAACTTGGTCCGTTCATTGTATCTGATGAGGTTTATCATGGCATAAACTACAGTGGTCGGGATTACTCTATTCTGGAATATACAGATCGCGCAGTGGTTATCAATGGGTTTTCAAAACGCAATATCATGACCGGTTGGCGTTTGGGTTACCTGATTGCACCAAGGGATTTGGTAAGAAAAATGCAGAAGATGCAGCAAAATTTATTTATCTGTGCCTGTTCTTTTATACAGGTTGCGGGAATCGCTGCCTTAAAGGAAAGTCCGGAGGTTTTAGAAAAACGTTTTAGTGGTTATAACGAAAATCGCCTCTATCTTTACGAAGCCCTCCAAAAGATGGATATTGCTCCAGCAGAGGTCCCAGACGGAGCTTTTTATATGTTGGCTAATGTAAAAGAATATACTAACGATTCATATTCATTTGCCTTGCAAATCCTCGAAGAGGCCGGTGTGGCAGTAACTCCTGGGATTGATTTTGGTCAGGGAGCAGAAGGCTATATCCGCTTATCATATGCCTGTTCTATGGATGATCTCAAAGAAGGTCTGTCCCGTCTGGAAAAATTCTTTAACAATCTGAGCTCCGGACAATAAATATAAGCTTTTGTTCCTGACTTATTACTCCAAAGACTATTGTTAAGGTGAGTAATAACTGCATATGTTGAAAGAGGGTCAAGCCGATGATTTCCAAAAGGGTTGTTATCATTGCTAATGGTGATCTTGAAGATTTAAATTATTATCGCTGTATAATCAAGCCAGATGATTATATTGTCTGTGTCAATGGCGGTTTGGGCTATGCCCTGGCGCTGGATTTAAAACCCGATTTGGTTATTGGCGA
>SL_8KL_010_SEDDRAFT_10002215_pt1 | contig 16531 bp, 12 predicted proteins | sample SodLakKL_010_SED_4_FD_11160 | JGI IMG/M metagenome (IMG submission 11160)
TTAACAAAACCATTGGTTGCACTCGCTTTGTGTATAACCACTTTTTTGCACTATGGGAAGATACTTATAAAACAACAGGCAAGGGGTTGTCATACAACAAATGTTCAGCAATACTGCCTTCTCTCAAAAAATACCACCCGTGGTTAGAAGAAGTAGATTCTATTTCGCTACAATCATCGATAAAGAGCCTTCAAGATGCTTACAATCGTTTCTTTGCAGGACAAAATGGCAAACCTCAGTTTAAGAAGAAGTACAACTTAGAGCAATCATACACTACCAAGCTGACAAACAACAACATCAGGATCGAAGGCAATAAGGTCAAACTGCCCAAACTAGGATATGTAAAGTTTGCCAAAAGCCGTGAGGTAAACGGTAAGATTGTTAATGTTACAGTAAGACGCAAACCTACAGGCAAGTATTACATCTCTATTTTAGTAGATGAACAGATAGAACCCTTAGAGAAAACAGGTAGCTCATGTGGGGTGGACGTAGGCTTAAAAGACTTTGCAGTTGTATCTGATGGTACAGTATATGATAACCCTAAATACTTCCGCAAACTAGAGAAAAAACTTGCTAAAGAGCAACGCAAGTTATCCCGACGCAAGGAACGAGCAAAACAATGCGGGGTTAAATTATCGGAAGCAAAAAACTACCAGAAGCAAAAACTCAAGGTAGCACGACTGCATGAAAAGATTAAGAACAAACGTAACGATTACCTGCATAAAGTTTCCACCGAGATAGTCAAAAACCACGATATCATCGGTATGGAGAACTTGCAGGTAAAGAACATGCAGAAGAACCGAAACCTTTCTAAAGCAATATCAGACGTATCATGGAGCAAATTCAAAGGGATGGTGGAGTACAAAGCAAAATGGTATGGTAAAGAACTGGTAACAGTAGCCAAGAATTTTCCCAGTAGCCAACTATGTTCAACACCGGGTTGTAGCTACCGAAATAAAGCCGTTAAGGATCTCTCAATCCGCACCTGGCAGTGTCCAGAGTGTGGAGTAACCCACGACAGGGACTTTAACGCAAGCAAGAATTTGGAAGTTGAAGCTATAAGACTTCAAACCGCAGGGACTGCGGGGATAGCCTAGTAATATAACCGAAGATCGGTCTTCCTAGGAATCTCCCGCTTCTATAAGCGGGAGAGGTTCAAAAGAAATTGTAATATACATGCTTCTACAATTGCAATTTCTAAAGATATGCTAAATACAATCGAAGACTGTAAAAGGGAGGAGTAACATGGTATTTTCACAAGAAAAAGNTCAAAAATATTATCCAGGTGCTTATATGGTGCCGCCCATGAAAGTAGCTAAATTTCCAAAAGGAAAAGAATATATGCAAGAGGAGTTGTTAAAAGATGACAACTATATTGCGGAAGAAAAGATAGATGGAAATTGGTACATGGTGGAACTAACAGAAAAAGGTGATTACTGTTTTAGCAGAACAACTTCTAAAAAAACAGGGTTATTGACAGAAAAAGGGGGCTGCATACCACACATTTTTCTGTCTCTCGATTATTTACCACGAAATACAGTATTAGTTGGAGAAATCTTTATTCCTGATAAAACCTCGAAAGGAGTAAGGGAAATTATGGGGTGTTTACCTGAAAAAGCGGTATCCCGGCAAAAGGAAAGAGGTTGGGTTAAATATTGTGTTTTTGATATTTTATACCTAGATGGACAAAGTCTTTTGAATCTTACTACTGAAGAAAGAATAGATATATTGCGGGAAAACGTAGAAGAAAGTGAGCATATTGTTTTTCCACAAATAACAAGAAATAATAAAAAAGATTTCTTAAGAACAATGTTTTCAGAGGGGAAAGAAGGTATAATTTTAAAGAAAAAAGAAGGAATGTATGTTCCTGATAAACGCCCAATGTGGAACTGGATGGCAGTTAAGAAAGAAGATTTATATGATGTAGTTTGCATTGGATTTTTACCTCCTAATATGGAATACACTGGTAAAGAGATAGAGAAATGGGAGTTTTGGTATGATCCAGATACAGGAGAAAGATGGGCAGGACAAAATACAAAAGAAACTCCAAAAGAAAGGCGTAGTATTGCCGTTACAAAAAGTTTCTTCTATAATTGGATTGGTTCTATTAAGATGGGAGTACACAAAGATGGAAAAGTTGTTGATATAGGTTCTGTTTCCGCAGGCATAACAGATGAATTAGCTAAAGATTTGCGTCTAAATGGGGAAAACTATCTATATAAACCAATGGCTGTAAAAGCGATGGAAGCTTATGAAGACAGGTTGCGGGAACCACGCTTAATCACCTTTCGAGATGATATTAATATAGAAGACTGTACATGGGAAAAGATTTTTTAACTGTTTCAATCTATTTTAAAATTCTTCTTGACAAAATTAAAAGTTTGTGGTATAATATATATAGTGGAGGAAGAGAAGTAACATATCGAAAGATATGTTGCAATAAAAACCAAAAGAAAGGAGGAGGAATTTGTAAATGGCTATTACTACAGCAGGTAAAAGGACTCTAAGAATTCTACAAGAGGAGCTGCCGAAGTTAGGGGACAATGCTTCTATGGCAGTAGGAGAAATGGCAGAAGCGGCAGGTGTTAACCCTAACAGCATAAAGGGAACTCTTTCTAAGCTGACAAAGGAAGGCTATATTGTTAGCGAAGAGCACCTTTATGAAGATGAAGAAGGTCGTGAGAAAAAGCAAAAAAGAATTAAGCTGACTGCCGATGGGTGGGAAGCTGATGTTGGCGAAGCAGAGTAATCTCTAACCGCCACAAACCAAAAGGGATAAAAGGCTATATTTAAACGTATAGCCTTTTTTACCCCTTTTTACTGTCAAATTTTAAAAAAAAAGGAGAGATATAGAAACATGGCACAATTAAAAGAAGGGGTTAACAAAGTTATTATTAAGGGAATGTTAGTAGACAATTCTCTAGATACAAGGGTTAGTAGGGATGGGAAGCCTTATATCGGTGGAAATTTAATAATAGCAGCTGGAGAGAATAATCAGGTTCCTGTCAACTTTTTCGCTTTTCAAAAGAGAAAAGATGGAGAGTACAACAAGATTTATACATCTTTAGAATCTGTTATGAATCATTATAAAAGTATTGCGGCAGTAGGAAAAGAGAACGCTGATTATGTTGCTATAACTAATGGCAATCTAGAAGAAAATGCCTTTTATGTTACTCGGGGAGGCGATGAGTTAAGACTGATTTCTAGTTTTAGGATTAGATCTAATTTTGTCAACAGAGAAAAAACTGCGGTAGAGCCTCAAAGCACCTTTGAAGTAGAAACTTTTATAAAGGGAATATCAGAGGAAGCTCATCCAGATGACGAAACTAAAAGCAGACTTGTTATAGTAGGATTAGCTCCTAATTTTTTTGGTAGGGTTCATTCTCTAAAATTCTATGTTGATGAAGATAAAAAGCAACAATATGTAACTAATAATTACAAAGAAGGAGACACTGTAAAATTGGCAGGATCTGTTGTAAACAATGTCTACACTCGTACAGTAGTAGAAGAAATGGATTTTGGGGAAGACATTGAAAGAGTTTATGAAAACTCTCGGAAGGAATTAATTGCTACAAGTGGTAGTGCCCCTTATATTGCTGAAATGGCATATGAAGAAGAGGCAATAATGGAAGCCGCAAAAGAAAGAGAGCAATATTTACAGGAGCAAAAGGAGAAAAAAGAAAATCAAACAGCTACAAGTAATACTGGCAAACCTAAAGATGATATGCCTTTTTAGGGGGAGATTAAATGGTAGATATTCTCAGTATAGAACCACATAAGGTGTCAACTGATTTAAGGGGGTATTCCATATTTATATATGGTGCCCCCAAATCAGGGAAAACAACAGTAGCTTCAATGTTCCCTAAATCTTTATTGTTAGCATTTGAAAAAGGATATTCAGCCCTTCCTGGGGTTAAAGTGCAACCACTTAATACTTGGTATGAGGCTAGAAGTGTTTTTCGACAATTAAAGAGAAATGAAGCTAAAGAAATGTATGAAACTATCATTATTGATACAATGGATTTAGCTTATATTTGCACAGAAGATTTTGTGTGTCAAAAGCACGACATAGAAAATATAAAAGATTTAGGATATGGTGCGGGATATGCTGAAATAGCACGAGAATTAACGACAGTTCTTAATGATATTGTCAGAGATGATTATTCTCTAGTTCTAATATCTCATGCTCAAGACAAGGTCTTTAAAGATGAGAATGAAAAAGAATTTCAAAAGATTGTTCCAACATTGCCTTCAACCGCATGGAAAGTTGTACAAAGACTTTGTGATATTATTGGCTATGTAAGAACTGTTAAAAATCCCGAAACAGGAGAAGAACAAACACTTTTTTATCAAAGAGGAAGTATCCGTTTTGAGGCTGGAAGCAGATTCAAATACAGTAGTGCTTATATACCTTTTACATATGAAGCTCTTACACACGATATACAACAAGCTATTTGGAAAGTAGGAGAAGAGACAGGGATGTTAAAAGACGAAAAAGACATTCCTTATGAATCTGTAAAGCCCGATTATGATAAAGTTATGCAAGAATTTAACCAATTAGCTGAAAAAGCTGTAGAAGTATTAGGTAAAGAAGAAGCAGTCAGATGCGTAGAAAACATTATAGGACAAGGAAAAAAGGTAAGTCAAATACCAAGAGAAAATTCTGAATTAATAAACGAGATCAACGAATCTTTGAAGTTTCGAATGGAACAATCGCAGTAGTTTGTTGTTAAAAAGGGGCATAGTAAAACATATTATGCCCCTATTTTAGCTTAAGCGAGGGGAAAGAAATGACAAAAGAAGGGAGAAATTACTTTGTAAAGTGTCCTAAATGCGAAGAGAAATTTGATCGGAGCATAGTGGAGAACGAAAAAATACAAAATCGCTATTATCATAAAGAATGTGCAGAGCTAAAAAGACAAGACGAACAAGACAAAGAAGAGTTAATTAATTTTATAGAACAAGAAATTGGTGTTAATTGTAACAGGAAAATTTTAAATCAAATAGCAAAATATAGAAGAGGCGGCTATCGTTATAAAGGTATGAAGTACACTATTGAGTACTATATGCTTTTGGGGTTTGATGTTGATGAAATTGAAGGAGTTGGTTTTATTCCTTTTCATTATGATGCAGCTAAACAACACTATTTAACAAAAAAAGATGTAGAAAAAGCTAGTAAAAACACTACGCCAACTCGACAAAGAGAAATTACCATATCTCCCCCACACAAAAAAGATAGATATAAAAGGAAAAATGATATTGACATAGAAAATTTATAAGGGGGCTAATATTAATATGACAGATAAAAGAGCCATCTTACAGATAATTGGCTCTCTTTTGAAAAAGCCATCATTATTATTAGATTATCATTTAACAACAGAGGATTTTCCTGAGAGATTCCATAAAATTATTTATGTTGCAATTTCTAAGTTGCATGAACGGGGAGTTACTATTGATTTCGTTAATATTGATTCTTTTCTTTCTGAATATGAAGCACAGTATGAAATCTTTTGTGCTAATGATGGAATTGAGTACTTACAAAAGGCAGAAGAAATTGCAAATCCTGATGATTATAATTATTTCTATGAAAAAGTAAAAAAATATTCACTGCTAAAAAAGTGTAAAGAAGAAGGAATCGATGTTTCATTTATTTATGACGAAAGTATAACAGATCCCGCAAAGAAAGCTAAGATGCAACAGCGATTTGAAGAATGTGAGCTAAAGGAGTTTTTAGATTTACTTGATCAAAAAGTTATTAAGATCAAGGAAAATTTTGTTTCTCCTCATGGCTCTACTGGGAGGCACGCTGGAGAAGGTGCTCGTGATTTAAGAATAGACATAGCCAATAACCCAGAAATTGGGATGCCTATACAGGGAAATATATTAAACACAATTACAAGAGGAGCAAGACTTAAAAAATTCTATCTCAGATCAGCGCCTACGGGTGTCGGAAAGCTTATACCTAATTACACTCTTATTCCTACTCCTTCAGGATTTAAACAGGTTGGAGAAATATTACCAGGAGATTATGTATTTGGTCAAGATGGTAAACCTACTAAAGTTTTACAAATTTATCCACAAGAAGAAGACGAAATAATTTGGGAAGTTACTTTTGTTGACGGGAGAAAAGCTGAATGCTGCGGAGAGCACTTGTGGGAATATAGATACCATAGTCGTAAAGATGGTGAGAAGTTTGCTTATAGAGTTGAATCAGCTAAACAAATTTGTGAAAGAGCTCAAAAATTACAAAATGGTTTTGAAAATAGTTGGCAAGGTAAAGGGTATCGTTTTCATGTTAGACTTAATGAAGCTTTAGATTACGAAGAAAAAGATTTTGATATAGATCCTTACATTATGGGATTGATCTTAGGTGGTGGTTCATTTCGATATGATTCAACAAATAAAGCTTTTACTTTTAGCAGTGATGACTTAGAATTAGTTGAAGCAATATCTAATAGTTTAAACGTAAGCTATAAAAAGAACAGTGATTATAATTATAACTATACTTTTAAAACTAATGATTATAATAATTTACGTGTAGAAGATATATTAAAATCATACCCTAATCTTTGGAATATTAAGTCAGGAGAAAAATTTATTCCTCAAGAATACCTTGAAGGAAGTATTGAACAGCGATATAGCTTATTACAAGGGTTGTTAGATACTGATGGTCATATTGACAATGAAAGAAAAGGCAGAATAAGTTTTACTACTGCTTCACCAATGTTAAGAGATCAAGTAATTTCCTTGTGTCAAAGTTTAGGAATGATAGCAATATACGGAATAGACAAAAGAACAGAAAAATACACAGCTGGAGAATGTTATTATATAGAAATACAATGCAAAAAGAACAATAAACCAAAACTATTCAGGTTAAAAAGAAAAGTTAAAATTGCGGAAGGGTACATTAATAACAACAAAAGAGAAGAGAGCAAAGCTCATTTAGCAATCGCTGATATTAGACCAACTACACGTAAGACAAAAATGACTTGTTTTAAAGTTGATAATCAAGACGGTTTATTTTTAACAAATAATTATATTGTTACTCATAATTCTCGTTTATTCGTTGGAGATGCCACTTTATTATCTACTGATAAATATTTTAGTTTTCACAAGGGGTGGATTCCTAATGGTGTTGCGGCTCCTACCCTTTTTATCACGTCAGAGCTTGAAATTGAAGAGATTCAAACTTTAATGTGGTCTTTTATTTCTGGTATTAATGAACAAGCTATTTTAGATAACGAAATAAATGAGAAAGAAGAGGAAAGATTAGAGGAAGCTATAAAAATACAGGAAAATAGTCAAATGTGGATTGAGCATTTGCCAAATTATAGCCTTGCCGATGTAGCGCAGACAATTAAAAAATATCACTCTTTACATGGAGTTAAATATGTCTTTTTTGATTATATTCACACTACTTTAAAAATGTTAAGTGAGATGGGGAAAGATATTCAAATGCAAAAAATGCGGGAAGATACAATTTTACAAATGTTTTCAACAACAATTAAAGATTTATGTAATGAATTGGGGATTTTTGTGTATTCAGGCACTCAGCTTAGCAGCGAATGGGAAACCAAAAAGAATCCTAATCAAAACTTGTTAAGAGGTGCTAAAAGCTTAGGAGATAAACTTGATGTAGGTATGATTGCGTTAGAACCTGGAAACGATGAATTAGATCTAGTGCAGTCTATTGTTGAAGAAAATTTTTTATTTGAACCAAATTTAGTTTTTCACGTCTATAAAGTCAGAAGAGGAAAAATGAAGGGAGTTAAAGTGTTTTCTTACATTGATTTAGGCACTTGTAGGCTACACAACCTATTTGTAACCGACAATAAGTATCGATTGGTACCTGCTGTTGAAACAAGTGTTAATGTTGAAGACAGTGAAGAAGAATAGGAGGAAACAAAGGACAAGGTAAGAATAAAAATCAGCTCAACAGCATATGGGTAGTATTTTGCTGAGCGAGAAAAGGTGGTGTTTGTTCTTGAAGATATTAGTCGCCTGTGAAGAGAGCCAAATTGTTACAGAAGAATTTAGAAAAAGAGGATATGAGGCATTTTCATGTGATTTAGAGCCATCAAGTGGTAATTTGCCTCAATATCACATACAAGATGATGTAAAAAAAGTTTTATTCAATGAAAATTGGGCAATGCTTATAGCACATCCGCCTTGTACTTATTTAGCAGTAGCAGGAAACAAATGGTTTTTGCCTAAATATAAAGACCGCTTTCCTGATAGAGAAGAAAGGAGAGAAGAAGCTGTTGAATTTTTTATGATGTTTATAAACAGTGGTATTAACCTTATAGCAGTAGAAAATCCCGTAGGAATAATGTCTACTCGTTATAGAAAGCCAGACCAATATGTTCACCCATATCATTTTGGCGATCCTTACAGCAAAAAAACAGGATGGTGGCTGATAAATTTGCCAAAATTGGTTCCAACTAATATAGTAGACGAAGGAGAAAAAATTACTTATGCAAGTGGCAGAACAATGCCAAAATGGTATGCAGAAATGCCTGCGAAAGACAGATCCAAAAGAAGAAGCAAGACTTTTCCGGGCATGGCTGCGGCTATAGCTGATCAATGGGGGAGAGCAATGGAGAAATATTATCAAGAAAAATAACTTTTAAAAGGGAGGGCAGAGCTCCCTTATGACAGATAAAGATATTTTAAAAAACTCATTAACAGAGCAAGATATTACTGATATTGTTAAAGGATTAGGAGCTGCTGCTCCTACTTATGATAATCATAACAATCTTATATTTGAAACAGTTTGTCATAATCCGCCTGGAATGGGAAAATTTAAGTTATATTATTATGATAACACTAAACTTTTTACTTGTTATACAGATTGCGGAGAGAGTTTTGATATTTATGAACTAGTAAAAAGAGCTAAACTACAAGAAGGAAATGTTCTATCTTTTCTTGATGCTATTGATTATGTTAAAAATTATAAGCATGTAGAAGGAGATATAGATAGGGAATTATGTATTAATGATTGGGATTTTATTAAACAATACTATAGAAAGAAAATGGAACAAATACGGCTTCCGGTCTATCAAGAAACATATTTAGAGAAATTTTTATCTATGTATTATATAGGGTGGATAAAAGAAGGAATTTCAATTCAAACGATGAGAAAATATGGAATTAAATACTGCCCAATAGAGAATAAGATTATAATACCTCATTATGATAAAGAAGGTAGGCTCATTGGAATTCGAGGAAGGGCTCTTGATCCTATAGAAGTAACTTATAGAAAATATGCGCCTGTAACGATTCAAAGAGAATTGTGTTCCTACCCTGTAAGTTTTAACTTATATGGATTAAACTTTAACCATAGGAACATATTAAAAAACAATAAGATTATTCTTTTTGAAGGAGAAAAAAGTGTTTTAAAATGTGAAAGTTTTTATCCTAATAACAATATAAGTGTTGCGGTTTTAGGCAGCAATATCAGCAACTATCAAAGAGAAATGGTATTAGATCTTAAGATCGAAGAAATTATAATTGCATTTGACAAAGAATGGGAGAATCGAGATGAAAAAATAGCATCTCTTAAAAAAATGCAAGAAGTTGGAAGAAGGTTTGCCCCTTATGCTAGAGTGTATTTACTTTTTGATAAAAACGATGAATTAATAAAAAAAGGTGAGGCTCCTTGCGATAGAGGAAAAGAAACAATGGAATCGTTATTAAGGCAGAAAATTGAAGTCACAACTGCTATACGATAAAGGAGGTAAATAGTATAATGCAATATCGTGTCATTAACCCTGATCTAGCAGAAAACTATGATTTAGCTGTAGATGTCATTTTTAAAAACAGAGGAGTAGAAAATTATAAACCACTTTTAAGAATAACAGATGATTATGTTTGCTCTCCTTTTCTATTAGATAATATAGAAGAAGGCGCAGAACTTTTGTTAAGCCATATTAGAAAAAATAACAAAATTTTTCTGCAGATAGATCCAGATGTTGATGGATACACTTCTGCAAGTATTTTAACACTATATTTACAAGATAATTTTGATATTAATTTACAATACAACGTTTACGAAGGAAGGAAAAGGGGAGTTGTGCCGGCAGATGTTCCAAACGATGCAAAATTAGTCATAATTCCTGATGCTGGAACAAATCAATATCAAGCTCATAAGGAATTAAAAGACAGAGGGATTGATGTTCTTGTAATTGACCATCACGAAGGAGAATATAGTGATAATGCTACTGTAATAAACAATAAATTATCTTCTATGTATGCTAATAAAGAATTATCTGGGGCTGGTGTAGCATATAAATTCTGCAAAGTCTTAGACAGTAAGATAGGAGTTAATAAAGCTGACAATTATTTAGATTTAGTTGCGCTAGGTTTAATTGCAGATATGATGGATTTAAGAAGCTTAGAAACTAATTATTATGTTCAAACTGGGTTAAAACAAATTAGAAGCCCACTTTTTAAAAGAATGGTAGAAAAACAGTCATACTCAATAGGAAAAGAAATAACTCCGATTGGCATTGCTTTTTATATTGCTCCATTAATAAATGCTATGACAAGAGTTGGAACTGAAGAAGAAAAAATACTACTTTTTAGAGGCTTCACAGAAAATGATAAGCCAGTGCCTAGCACCAAGAGAGGAGCAAAAGAAGGAGAAACAGAAATGCTAACGGAACAAATCTTTAGACTATGCAATAATGCAAGAAACAGACAAAATAAAATGATTGAGCCTGTAAAACAAAGAGTAGATGAAATCATTGAAGAAGAAGGACTAGCAGATAATGCAATCTTAACGGTTGATATAACAGGAATGTTAGACAGAGAATTTGTGGGACTATGTGCTAATCAAATTGCCAATAAATACAAAAGACCTTGCTTATTACTTATTAAAGATGAAAAAGAAGAAGAATACAGCGGTAGCGGCAGGGACTATGGTAATAGTGGAATGACAAGCTTTAGAGATTTCTTAAAAGATACTGAAATGTTTAATTTTGTAGAAGGGCATGATGGTGCTTTTGGTGCGGCTTTACCTATAAATACACTAGAAGATTTTGTAGATTACAGCAATGAAAAAATTGGGAAAGATGTTTTTGAAGAAATTTATGATGTAGATTTCGTAGAAAATGCGGAAGACATACCCTATTCATTGATTATTACTATTGATAAATTAAAGTTTTTATGGGGACAAGGATTGCCAGAGCCATTAATATTGATTAAGGAAGTGCCTTGTAATGAGGAAAATATAAGAATAATGGGAAGAAATGAAGATACTATAAAAATTTCTCACAACGGCATAGACTATATGTTTTTTAAAGCTTCAGATGATACAATAGAAAAAATAAAACCACAAGAAAACACAACAAAAAAACTACAAATTGTTGGAAGAGCAAAATTAAATTATTGGAATAGAAACGTTGCTTATCAAATTGTTGTTAAAGATTTTGTTGTTACGGAAGAAATCTTGAATGATTGGGCTTTTTAATAAAAATGGGGGTGTTTCAAATAGGAGATACAACTACAGGTACTCGTAATTATGATTTTTATGATGGCATTGATTACTTTATAACTCCTCAATATGCCATAGACAAATTGCTTGAACAAGAAAACTTTGAAGGAACTATTTTAGAGCCATGTAGCGGCAATGGAAGAATCTCGAAAACACTTGAACAATTAGGATATACAGTATATAGTAGCGATATAAGAGAAGACGAAGACGTATATGGAGAAAAAGGAATTAATTGCATGAGCTTAAAAGGAATACAGGCTAATAATTTAATTACTAACCCTCCATACTTAAACACAAAAAAATTGCTTAGTATGACACAACATTTTTTAACTCTTGCTGATAAAAAAGTTGCGTTGTTGCTGCGACTTGCTTTTTTGGAGAGCCAAGCAAGACACGAGTTTTTAACCACTTCCCCTCTTGAAAAAGTTTATGTCTTTAGTAAAAGACTAACTATGCACAGGGAAGGAATGGACGAAAAAGATAAAGCGCGAGGGAAAATTGCGTTTGCCTGGTTTGTTTGGAATCATGATAAGCCATCTAACACCAAACCTATAATAGACTGGTTGTTCTAATTGTACATCGGTTGACAAATTTTAAGTTTTATGGTATAATATATATAGTGGGAAAAAAGAAAAAAATAATATAGAAAGGAGCTGCAATATGAATTTCACTAGTTTACACAATCATAGTGAGTATTCAAACATTAAACTAATTGATTCTATCATTAAAACAACTGATTTAATTGATAGTGCGGCAAGAAAATCATACAAAGGGATAGCTCTTACAGATCACGAAGCTTTATCAGGATCAGTGAGAGCTATTCGGCATGTCCAAGAGCAGAAAAAAGAAGGGAAAATACCACAAGATTTTAAGCTAATTTTAGGTGATGAGATTTACTTGGTAAAAGAGATAAAACCGCAGGAAGAGCAAAAATTTTACCACTTCATTCTCTTGGCTAAAAATAGAAATGGGTTTGAAGGGCTGAAGGAAATAAGTTCAACAGCATGGCAGCAAGGATATATGCAAAAAGGAATAATGAGAACTCCTATAACTTATGATCAGATTAAAAGCATCATGACAAGATACAAAGGAGATATTGTAGGCTCTACTGCTTGTTTAGGAAGTGTATTTGCGGATTTAGTATTAAAAATGTACAGTGAGCCTGAAGAAAGCGAACAAAGAAAACGATACAAAGATGCCATACATCGTTTTATTAAATGGTGCCAATGTACTTTTGGAAAAGATAATTTCTATATTGAATTACAACCTTCTGTAGAAATGCAGGATCAGAAAATTTATAATTATTATGCAGTTCAAATTGCAAGAGAATATGACGTTCCTTTTATTGTTACAACTGACTCTCACTACATTGACAAAGAAGATAGACCAATTCATCGCAACTATCTTCAGTCTAAACAGGGAGATAGAGAGGTTGATGAGTTCTATAGCAGTGCATATATGATGAACATTGATGAAATTCCACCAATTTTAAAGCAAAGTTGGTTACATCCAGACGATATAGAAGAAGCAATAGAAAATACAATGAGAATATATGATGTAGCTGAAGAATATGATTTAGAAGAAAATGTATCTTTAACTGAAGTAAAACCTTTTAATTTTTCTTTAAAACATATTTTTAAAGAATATTACAATGAATTAGAATATATTAAAAAATATGCTTATTCTGGATATGAGCAAGATCAGTTTTTACTTTTTCAAATAGAAGAAGCAATGCTCGAAAAATACGGAGAAAACGCTGCAAGTTATACAATAGAAAGAGAAAGAATTAATACAGAATTGGAAGAGCTATGGAAGACTAGTGAAAATATAGAAATACAAGTAAGCACTTATTACAACACTGCAAAGAAAATTGTTGATCTCCTTTGGAATGAAGGAGATAGCTTAGTTGGACCTGGAAGAGGGTCTGTTACTGGTTTCTTTATTTGTTATTTGCTAGATATTACTCAAATAAATCCAATTCAATGGAACTTGCCACATTGGCGACATCTTACAGCGGAAAGACCAGAACTTCCTGATATAGACATTGATACCGAAGAGACAAAAAGATATTTAATTGAACAGGGGATTAAAGACTTTTTTGGAGAAGATAAAGTATTGCGAATTGCAACTTTTGGCACTGAAAGCACACGAAGTGCTATACTGAGCAGTTGTAGAGGACTAGGAATTAGTGTTGACACTGGGCTATATCTTTCTTCTCTAGTTCCTGTTGACAGAGGTTTTAATTGGAGTATTGAAGACTGTTTAAAAGGGAACGAAGAAAAAAGCAGAAGACCTATTCCTGCCTTTAGAAAAGAAGTGGAAAAACACCCCCAATTAAAAGAAACAATGTTAAAAATAGAGGGGCTAGTAAATAAACGTAGTAGCCATGCAGCTGGAATTTATATTTACAAGGATCACTTTTTAAATCATAATGCAGTAATGCTATCTCCAAAAGGAGAGCCTACAACCCAGTTTGATATGAAAGATTCGGATTATATGGGAGGAGTAAAATTTGATTTATTAACTATAAAAGCACTTGATAAAATTAGAATTACTTTAAACCACTTAATAAACAATGGCTATATTGAACAAAAACCAACTTTAATAGAAACATACAAAAACTCAATTCATCCTGACAAATTAGACTATACAACAAAAGAAATGTGGCAAATGTTGGGAAGTAATGATGTTATTGATCTGTTTCAATTTGATACAGAAATAGGCTCACAGGCAGCTAAAGCCGTGAAGCCGCAATCATTAGAAGAATTAAGTGCAGCTAACTGTTTAATGAGACTAGCTGGAGAAAAAAGAGACAGTAAAACTCCCATTGAAGAATATGTTGACAACAAAAATAACATAGATAAATGGCACGAAGAAATGCGGCAAGCTGGCATTTCTCAAGAAGAGCAAAAAATACTATATAAGCATTTATCAAAGGTTTACGGGATTGCCGATACTCAAGAAATAGTGATGCAGCTTGTTTTAGATGAAAATATTGCGGGATTTGACTTAGTTGAAGCCAATAAGCTAAGAAAAGCTATTGGGAAAAAAGATGAAAAAACTATGAAAGAAGTTCGAGAGAAATTTTTTGAAAAAGGGATAGAAAATGGCACATCAGAAAATTTATTGAAGTATATTTGGAATGTACAAATTAAAAGACAGCTTGGATACAGCTTTAGCCGCAATCACAGTATGCCTTATTCACTTATTGCGTTACAACAGTTAAATTTATGTTACTATTATCCTATTATTTATTGGAACACTGCCTGTTTGACAGTTAATTCGGGCTCAAGTGATGATGAAAAAGCTCAAACTACTGATTATGGAAAAATTGCATCGTCTATTGGGTTTTTACAGGGAAGAGGAGTCAAAATTGGGTTGCCTGATATTAATAAAGCTCAATTTAGCTTTACTCCTGACGATAAAAATAATAAAATTCTCTTTGGGTTAAAGGCAATTAATCGAATAGGAGATGATATGGCTTTAACTATTATTAATAATCGTCCTTACGATGGATTAGTAGACTTTTTAAACAAAGTAAAGACAAATAAAACCCAAGCAATTCAGTTAATTAAAGGAGGAGCCTTCGATGCCATAGAAAATAAAGACAGAAAAGAGATATTGGCTGATTATATAGATAGAATATGCGGAAAAAAGAAGAGAATTACCTTACAAAATTTTAATATGCTGTCTAAATACGGGTTATTGCCTGAAAAATTTGCTGATCATGAAGAAATTTTCTATTTTACAAGGCAATTAAGAAAAAATAAGGAAGAAGATTACTATATACTTGACAAAAAAATGCAAGATTACTACGAAACGAGAGAATTTGAAGTTCAATTAGTGCCAAAAAATAATAAAGTTGCCATTGAAAAGACTAAATGGGAGAAAATTTATAACTCTTATATGAATGAAGTGAGAAAATATTTCAAAGAAAACCATGATCAGATATTAGAATCCTTAAATAACACTATTTTTCAAGAAGAATGGGAGAAATATGCACAAGGAGATGTATCTGCCTGGGAAATGGAAGCACTAAGTTTTTACTATCACGAGCATGAACTAGAAAAAGTTGACTTTGAAGCGTATGATATAAGTGATTTTTTCCAATTACCAAGTAAACCAGTGGTAGATCATGTCTTTTATAAGGAAGAAAAGAAAATAGAAATATATAAGCTATTCCGTATTGCGGGAACTGTACTAGAAAGAGATAAAATTAGACATACAGTCACATTATTAACAACAACAGGAGTAGTATATGTTAAGTTTTTCCGAGACCAGTTTGCTTATTATGATAAGCAAGTTTCTGCTCCTGATCCTGATGTAGAAGGCAAGAAAAAAATATTGGAAAAATCATGGTTTCAAAAAGGTAATAAGATAATTGTTACTGGAATAAGGCGAGACGATATGTTTTACCCAAAAGTTTATAAAAACTCAAAAGATAAAAAGCCTGTTAAGTTAATAACAAATTTTAAACCTAATGGAGGTTTAGAAGTAGTAAGCGAAAGAGTAGATTCCGAAGAATAAGGAGGTTAGGAAGTTGTCTCAGGAGTGTCCAAGATGTTCAGAGCTGAAAAAAAAGCTTAAACAATTATACGAACAGAATAAACAGTTAAAACACAACTTATATACTGCAGAAATAGAAAATGAATTAATTAACGGCGATCGCAATAGTAGAAAACGCCCTAAAAACAACTATGAAGGAGAGATGTAAATGAAAATCATCAAAAGAGATGGCAGAGAACAAGATTTTAATAGAGAAAAAATTGTAGATGCCATTTGGAAAGCAGTAAGAGCCGTTGGAGGAGTAGATAAAAGTATTACTGAACACATTGCCGATGAAGCAATAAAGAAAATGTATGATAGAATCACCGTCGAAGAAGTTCAAGACTTAGTGGAAAAAGAATTAATAGAAAGAGGGCATGCTAAAACAGCAAAAGCATATATATTATATAGAGCAAAAAGAACAAGAGAAAGAGAGGCAAGAACAGAATTAATGGATTGTGTTGGGAAAATTATGGTAGAAACTAATCGTGA
>SL_8KL_010_SEDDRAFT_10002218_pt1 | contig 16509 bp, 17 predicted proteins | sample SodLakKL_010_SED_4_FD_11160 | JGI IMG/M metagenome (IMG submission 11160)
ATCTGGAAGTCTTCGACCGTTACAGCGGCCTACCCCGATCGGTGAAAACCCTCTCCGGAGGGGAAAGCTTTAAAGCATCCCTTTCCATGGCACTCGGTCTTGCGGAAGTGGTACAGTCCCACGCCGGTGGTATTATGTTGGATACGGTCTTTATCGATGAAGGCTTCGGAACCTTGGACCAGGAATCCTTAGACAGTGCTATCAACTGCTTGATTGATCTTCAAGATGCCGGAAGGCTTGTGGGGATTATCTCCCATGTGGAAGAATTAAAAGAGCGGATTCAGGCACAATTGCTTGTTCAGGGAGATGAAAGCGGTAGTTGGGCGAAGTTTTGGGTGAAATAGAAATATTAAAAAGGGATAGATGTTTTCTCCCAGGGAAATGTGGGTATGAAAGTTGATAAGTCTTTAGATGATCTAAATAAAAATAAACGAGATACAATAATAAGACCTACTTTATTGTAAGATCATTGATCAGAAGAGCAAATAGGAGGAGGAAACATCTATGGCAAAATTATTCACTGAAGGAAGATTAAAGGATCTTACACTGAAAAACCGCATCGTTATGGCGCCAATGTGCATGTACAGTTCCGACGAGATAGGTTATGTAAAAGAGTTTCATAAAATGCATTATGGAGGAAGGGCCTTAGGCGGTACCGGACTAATCATACTGGAGGCCACCGCTGTGGAAAAGCGGGGCAGAATTTCCGCTGAAGATCTGGGAATTTGGTCTGATGAGCAAATTCAGCCTTTAAAGGAACTGGTGGATTTTATCCATGAGTGCGGTGCAAAAGCCGGAATTCAACTGGGACATGCGGGTAGAAAATGCTCCATTACATCGGAAACCATTATCAGTTCCTCCGACATAGCTTTTAGCGAGGATTATCAGGAACCGGATAAAATGACTAAAAAAATGATCGATGAAGTCATCAATGCTTTCGGTGAAGGCGCAAGACGGGCGGAGGAGGCAGGGTTCGACACTATTGAAATTCACGGTGCCCACGGATATTTAATCAATCAGTTTTTATCTCCCTTATCCAATCAACGGGAGGATGAGTACGGCGGGAGTTTAAAAAATCGGACACGATTCTTAAAAGAAATATTGGAGGAAGTTCACCGGCATTGGCCATGGAACAAACCGGTAATCCTACGGATATCCGCTGAGGATTACATAGAAGAGGGGAATCATCCCAAGGATTTGGCCAGAATGATTAACCTTGTGAAGGAGATCGGACTGGATCTGATCAACGTCAGTTCCGGAGGGGCAGTGCTTGCAAAGATCAACCCTTACCCCGGTTATCAGCTACATTTTGCAGAAGAGATCAGAAACTTAACTAAGCTGCCGGTGATGGCAGGAGGACTAATTACTAGAGGTGAAATGGCGGAAGAAGCCCTTCAAAACCATCGGGCGGACTATATTTATCTAGGTCGAGAGCTTCTCCGAAATCCCCACTGGCCCCAGGACACCGCAAAGATTCTACGGGATGAAATTATTCCGCCTAAGCAGTATGAACGGGCTTATCGGTAATATCCCAGGGAATTAATAATTGAACCGTGAAAGAAGGCATTCCTTTAGTAAACTTAAAGAAAAGTTTTATCAAATGGATGCTTTCTTATGTTAAAATTAATGTAATATTTTTTTAAAAAAATCAACTAAAGGAGGAGTATGATGAATCTAAACGTGAAAGCACTTCAACCGGAACAGGGTCAGGCGTTTATAGATTTTTTCAGTAATCTGAGTTTTGAGCATGTACCTCATTGGTCCACTTGCTACTGCCGTTTTTATCATACTGACTGTTCCGCAGAACAGTGGCAAAATAGAAGCGGTGCTGTGAACAGCAAGGAGGCGGTGGAAAAAATTAAAAATGGGGAGATGAAAGGATATTTGGCCTACGACGGAGACAAAATCATCGGCTGGCTGAATGCGAATGATGCGAGGTCTTACATCCGACTTAAAGAGGAAATGAAGCCGGTTATTCAGGATAAAAAAGCGGGTTGTTCCATTTGTTATGTAATTGACCAGGACTACCGAAGGCAGGGTGTGGCAACGGCTTTGCTTGAATACGCCATTAAAGATTTTAAGAAGCAAGGATATGACGGTATGCTGGCTATTCCTTTAGAAAATCCCAAGGATGAAAAAAACAATCCTGCAGCCTTGTACCGCGGTGCGGTGAGTATGTATGAGAAACAGGGTTTTAAGGAACTGTTTCGAGACGGATCGCTTCGAGTGCTTTGGTTGGACTTGCATGCACAGTAAGAATTATTGGATGTCAAATAACAGGGACCTTTTCACATATTAGTGAATGCATGATTTAGGTTGTTTAGAAGTCTGCAAACAGGAAGACGAATGTAACTACGATAAAACAAAGAGTTTTCTTGGGTATTTTGGTTTTATGATTTTATAATCTCATCCTTCGGGGTATCTAATATACGAAGAAGAATTGTGAGCCAGATTTCGTAAAATGTTTAAGGAGGGTTTACCATGAAAAAAATCGTTCCGGTGATCTGGTTTGAAAAAGAGGGAGAAGAAGCGGCGGCGTATTATACGTCCATTTTTCCAAACAGCAGATTAAAAGAATCTGTATACGGACCGGAGGGTAATCTTATTACTAGAAGTTTTGAAATCGCCGGTACAGAGTTTAGCGTTTTAAACGGCGGTATGAATATCGAGAAGAATCCTTCCATTTCTTTTACGGTGAATTTGAATGCAAAAGAGGAAATTGATCGAATCTGGAAGGAACTAGCCAAGGAGGGAAATATATTAATGCCCTTGGAATCCTATGATTTTAGCGAGTACTACGGTTGGGTACAGGACGTTTACGGAGTTTGTTGGCAACTGATGTTTACAGAGAAAAAGGAAAATTCGTTAGTACCCGGACTTTTATTTACAAAGGAAAGTTACAAAGACGCGGAAAACGCGATTCGAAAATACACCGAAGTTTTTGAAGGCAGCGGAATCGAGGATCTGTATTATTACGGTAAAGAGCAGTTGATCGAAGATAAGGATGCCTTAATGTATGGAGCATTTCAATTGGAAAATCAACAGTTCAGTGCCATGGACAGCGGATTGGATCACGATTTTACCTTTAATGAAGGTATTTCACTGATGGTTTTGGTGGACAGTCAAGAGGAAATCGACGGGCTTTGGCATAAACTCTCGGCGGTTCCCGATGCGGAACAGTGCGGTTGGTTAAAGGATGAATTCGGGGTTTCCTGGCAGATTGTACCGAGGATTCTGGACGAGTACCTTCGTGATGAGGACAAGGAAAGGGTAAAGCGGATAATGGATGAGATGCTGGAGATGAAAAAACTGGAAATCGAGCCTTTGGAAGACGCTTATAAAGGTTAAAGATACCGGGAAGTTTAAAGTTCTGAAATTCTTCGATACAATTACGAAAAAATCGAAAGTCTATCCTTTTTAGGGTAGTCTTTTTCTTTTGAAAAAATGTTAAAGTTCATAGTCAGTTCATGTAAGAATGGTAGGATGGTACAAATACGAGTAGAGGAGTTGATATTGTGTATTTCCCTATGTTTTTAGATCCCACAATGCTGATTTTAATTCCAGGAATCTTACTGACGATGTTCGCCCAACAACAGGTAAAATCCAAATTCTCCCGATACCTGAAGGTGCCCACCCGAAGAGGTATTACGGGAATTGAGGTGGCAAGAAAATTGCTGGATCGAAATGATCTTTCGCATGTACGAATTGAAAATGCCAAAGGTGAATTAGGGGACCATTACGATCCCCGTACAGAAACTCTTCGGCTGTCCCAACAGGTTGCTCAGGGTTCTTCCATTGCCTCGGTCAGTGTTTCCGCCCACGAAGTAGGACATGCAATTCAGCACGGTTTAGGTTACAAACCCTTAAGTTTTCGAAACTTGATTCTTCCCGCGGCAAAATTCGGATCCTCCGCCGCATGGATTTTCTTAATTGTGGGCCTGTTGGTTCCTTCCATGGGAGAGTTGATGACATTGGGAATCTATCTATTCGCTGTTGCCGTACTGTTTCAGGTGATTACTCTGCCGGTAGAGTTTAATGCCAGCAGCCGGGCGATGATCCTTTTACAGGCCGATGGTTATCTGGCAGCGGAAGAGGAAAAGGGAGCTAAATCGGTGCTGAATGCCGCGGCGCTGACTTATGTCGCTGCGATGGCAACAGCGGTATTGCAACTTTTACGAATGGTCATGATTGCCAGAAGAAGACGATAAGAGTTGGGTAAAAAATTAAGGAAGCAAAGAATAATATCCGCCTGAAGACGGAGCAGATGACCAACTTCCGACGGTTAACCGCCCAATCCCTATGAGGTAAAATTATATTATAGTATAAAAAATGAAGGGATGAGAGGGTTATGGAAAAAACATTCAAAGGTAAAGGTGTTTTGTTTGGGGGAATTCTTCTTCTATTGCTGTTGGCAGTGGGCTGCAGTAGTTCCAATTTAAAGGTAGGCTATGTTTCCACAGGAGTTGGCAACACATTTAATGCTTCGTACTTCTATTTTGATGGAATAGAAAGCCGAAGCATTGAAGGTGGACCGGGAGATGTTATTACCATTGCCTATAATTCGGAAGTGAAGAAGGGGAGTTTAGAGATGAAGATTCAAAGTCCCATGGGGGAAGTGTATTGTTTACCGACAGATCTTACTTCGGAAGAAATGCTGGAAATTAAAGTGGATAAAAGTGGTACCTACCGATTGATCATAATGGGGGAGCGTACCAGGGGTTCTTTTAGTGTCGCTTGGTCTGCCATTTGAATTTTTAGGGGAAAGGAACTAGTTTAATCAAAAGTTGATAAAGGGTATATAATATAGCAAAACCTGGACAATCCCTATAAGGGATTGTCCAGGTTTTTACAATTAAGCAGCTGTTAATTGAATTGTTTGGGTTGCAATAGAGTAATGATATGACAGATGATCAGAGCTACTAAGACAATAAAGCTTGCACCGATTGTTAACCATTTGCTCATGGTGAAAAATGCTACTATTGAAGGAAGAACAGGGACCCTATCCGGATACATAAACATTACCAAGGAGGCGCCGGAATTTTCCATATAATCAAGGATTACAGCAAGGATCGGGAGTAATATCATATACCGTATAATAGTGTGTTTTAACCCTCGCCCAAAATAAGCGATGGACGCCCACAGAAAAACACCATAGGCCAAAGGCCAAACAATATCAAAGGTAAAGCGTGAACGGATATAATAAGCCCTCCCCTCGGAGCCGAAATCCCGGGCTGTACGATACAGGTCTTCTGCGGAATAAAAAAATGAAGTGTCCGGTGCAGAGGTATCTCCAAAGTACTCGTCGGACCGCGCTGCTTCACTGGGGAGTATCAGAAGAATAAACAGCATGAAAATAATAAGTGTGACGAATACGAAAGTAACCCTTATCTTAACATAGGATATATTTATTATATTTTTAAACATTTTCTTCACCCCTTATCAAAGTTTACTTACCCGAAAATTATCAATCATACCCATGCGTCTGAATAAAATCTTAAAAATTGAAGGTTCTTCCATGAAAGAGCAGTACGGATGGGGATATATATAATATTGTACCGATACAATTATAAAAATGATAAAAATCATATTGATATTATTCATATGAAATTCTATGATGGAAGTATAATAAAGCAAATAACTACAGAGAGAAAGAAGGGATGATATGAAAAATCAGACACAAAGTTTGGTTCTTACAGGATTATTGATGGCTTTAGTTACCGTAGGCACGATGATGATCTCTATTCCTGTACCGGCAACCCATGGATACGTTCATGGAGGGGATATGATGATTTTTCTGGCAGCGGTGCTTTTCGGCAGGAAAAAAGGGGCTTTGGCGGGAGGTGTAGGCTCGGCTATCGCCGATCTTCTATTAGGATATAGTCAATGGATTATTCCTACATTAATTGTAAAGGGCATCATGGGCTACCTGATCGGCAGCCTATCCAACGGAGAAAGGAAACCAATTATAACGCCGCGAAATCTCTTAGCAATGTCTTTAGGAGTTTTGTGGATGACCTTTGGTTATTACATTGCCGGAGGAGTTATGCTCGGAAGCTTTACTGCAGCTTTAGCAGGTGTTCCGGGAGACTTGTTGCAAAGTTCAGTAGGGATGGCACTGTTTATTCCTATCGGAATAGCTCTTAAAAGAACGGTCCTTAAAGGCGGACTGCATTTGAACTAACAGCAGTGACTAAGACCGATAAAAGGAAGTCAATCGAAAAACACAAAGGGAAGATGGGGTTTGATGTTGTGACAACATTAAAGCTATCGCTCTCTTTGTGCTTTTTTGGTCAGAATTTTAAAGAAAATATTGACATTGATCATAGATATGCTATAATATAATCAAAATTAGCACTCGACACAAGAGAGTGCTAACAAAAATTAAAATTCAAAAATTTAGTAAAGGAGTGGTTGATCATGGCAGGTTTAGTACCATTTAATCGACGAAGAAAGGATCTGATGAACACCGGATTTGATGATTTTTACAACATGCTTGACGACTTTTTTGCAGAGGACTGGGCACGACCCAGAAGTCTAATGAAGGACACTTTCAAAATCGATGTAAAAGAAGACGAGAAAGAGTATATGGTGGAAGCGGAACTTCCCGGTATTACCAAGGAAGACGTGAATTTATCCATCGAAGACGGACGGCTTTGTATCTCAGTAAACAAAGAGGAAGTTAAAGAAGACAGGGATGAGAAAAACTACATTCATAGAGAACGCCGATATACCTCCATGCAACGAAATGTGTTTCTTGCAGAGGCCGCCGATGAAGGCATTAAAGCTAAGTTAGAGGATGGAGTTTTAACCATCATCGTACCGAAAAAAGTGGAAGAGGACAAATCCAAAGCAATTGAAATCGAATAACAGCTGAGATGAAAAACCACATTGGAGGCTATCCGATGTGGTTTGTTTCAATAAAGTAATAATTTTACATTTACTAAGCATGTGTTTTGATAGTGTAATTATTTGATAGAATCACAATTTTATAGGGTATTACTTAAATAAAGCAAAATACAAAATAATAGAGACGAAACGATGATAAGGGGGTGAGCCGGTGAAGTATAAAAATTATTACGAAGTTCTAGGGGTAGCCAAGGATGCCACGAAAGAAGAGATCCGAAAGGCTTACAAAAAGTTGGCAAAAAAGTACCATCCTGATCTGAACAAAAACAGTTCCGAATCGGAAACAAAATTTAAGGAGATCAATGAAGCTTATGAAGTCTTAAAGGATCCCGAAAAACGAAGAAAATACGACGAACTTCAAAATGCTGCGAAGTTTCAACATGGTTCTGACTTTGATCCTCGGGATTTCGGATATGACTATCAAACCACTGGAAGCCGTGGTGGTGCTACCGGTTTCAGTAGTGATGAGTTTAGCGATTTTTTCAATATGTTTTTCGGTGGCCGTGGTGGGGCATCCGACGACATTTTTGCGGGATTTGGGGGAAATAATCGTTCTTATCAGCGTTCTTCCAGATCAACCGGCGGAGTCACATCCCCAAATGCGGATATCGAAGCGGAGATGGAGATTGATCTTTTAGAAGCATTCCGAGGAGGAGAGAAACAGGTAAGAATAAATACCGAAAGCGGAGAAAAAACCCTGAAAATTAAAATCCCTAAAGGGGTGACCGACGGAAATAAAATTAAGTTGAAGGGTCAAGGTCGAATCGATCCCTATACCGGAGAAAAGGGAGATTTGTATATCAAACTCTCCATTAAAAGTAATCGGAACCTTACCCTGGAAGGCCTGGATCTTTATAAAGAGGTGAAAGTAACTCCATGGGAAGCAGCTCTTGGCGCTAAAGTCATGGTCACGACTCTGGAGGAAGATGTAAACGTAAAGGTGCCTGCAGGAATTGAATCAGGGAAAAAGCTGAAACTTAAAGGAAAAGGATACCAAAACGGCAGCGGTGAACGTGGCGATTTGTATTTGACGGTTACTATTGTTAATCCCCCAAACTTGTCGGAAAAAGAAAAAGAATTGTATCAAAAACTTAAAGAAGAATCGGATTTCACACCCAATCGTTAAAAAGATAGGAAACTTACTGAAATATAAAATTGTTCAGTATATATAAATAATGTTTCGTTAGTATATTCTGCGAGGAGGAATCTAATTGAATATCGACAAATTTACACAGAGGGCCCAAGAAGCTTTGACATCTGCCCAAGAACAGGCATTAAAACTGGGCAATCAACAAATCGAAAGTGAGCATCTGCACTACGCTTTGCTTGTTCAAAAGGAAGGTTTAATTGGAAAACTGATGAGCTATCTGCAAAAGGACGCCGCCGCCATGGAAAAGGAACTCTACACCTATCTTGAAGGGCTTCCTAAAGTAGAGGGGCAAAGTGCTTCCAATGTTTATCTCAGTAGAAAAGCAAATCAGCTGATAGTATCTGCAAAGGAACAGGCAGAGGAATTTAAAGACGAATACATCGGAGTGGAACATTTATATCTGGCATTACTCGAAGAAAGAGGAACTTTTTCTGTAAAACTCTTGAGTCGATACGACATACAACGGGAAAATGTGTTAAATGCATTAATGAAAATTCGAAGCAATCAACGCATCACTTCTCAAAATCCTGAAGATACCTATGAAGTACTGGAAAAGTATGGTCGGGATTTGGTGGAGATGGCTCGTAAAGGAAAAATCGATCCCGTGATTGGCCGTGATCAGGAAATTCGACGGGCGATTCGAATTCTCTCCAGACGGACAAAAAATAATCCGGTGTTAATCGGTGAGCCCGGGGTGGGAAAAACCGCCGTGGTAGAAGGACTTGCTCAACGAATCTTACAAGGAGACGTGCCGGAGGGACTGAAGGACAAAACCATCTTTGCCCTGGACATGGGATCTCTAATTGCTGGTGCGAAGTTCCGGGGAGAATTTGAAGAACGTCTAAAAGCAGTACTAAATGAAATCCATAAATCCGACGGAAGAATTCTTCTTTTTATTGATGAGCTTCATACCATTGTGGGGGCGGGGAAAACCGAAGGAGCAATGGATGCAGGAAATATCTTAAAGCCAATGCTTGCAAGAGGTGAACTCCACTGTATCGGGGCTACTACACTAGATGAGTACCGAAAGCATATTGAAAAAGATGCAGCCCTGGAGAGACGTTTTCAGCCAGTGTTAATTGATCAACCCACAGTGGAGGATACGATTTCCATTCTACGAGGAATTAAGGAACGCTTTGAGATGCATCATGGGGTTAGAATAACTGATAATGCTCTTGTTGCTTGTGCAGAACTTTCCCATAAATATATATCGGACCGATTTTTACCGGATAAAGCCATTGATCTGATGGACGAGGCGGCTTCCATGATCCGAACGGAAATTGACAGTATGCCGGCGGAACTCGATGAAATCAGCCGAAGAATTATGCAGCTGGAAATTGAGCAGGAAGCCTTGAAAAAGGAAAACGATAGCCACTCCAAAGAACGACTGAAAAACTTACAAAAAGAACTTTCGGATCTCCAGGCAAAATCCGATGAAATGAAAACCCAGTGGGAGACGGAAAAAAACAACATTCAGCGATCTAAGGAGCTGCAGCATGAGATTGATGAGATTAAGCGCTCCATTGAAGAAGCAGAGAGAAATTACGACCTGGAAAAACTGGCCCGATTAAAATACAGTGAACTTCCGGAGAAGGAAAAAATGCTTCAGGAAGCCCGGGATAAAAAAGAAAACCAGAGTAATCATCAACTGTTGTCAGAAGAGGTTACGGATAATGAAATTGCGGAAATTGTCTCCCGGTGGACTGGGATTCCCGTAACCAAGCTTGTGGAAAGCGAACGGGAGAAACTTCTTCACTTAGAGGATATTCTCCACCAGAGGGTGATCGGCCAGGACGAAGCGGTGACATCCGTATCCGATGCCGTACTCAGAGCCCGGTCAGGGTTGAAGGATCCGAGAAAACCCATCGGTTCATTCATTTTCTTAGGCCCCACCGGTGTGGGGAAAACCGAACTCGCTAAGAGTTTGGCGGAAGCCCTATTCGATACGGAAGATAATATGATCCGAATCGATATGAGTGAGTATCAGGAAAAGCATACCGTGGCTCGTCTTATCGGAGCCCCTCCCGGATATGTGGGATACGATGAGGGAGGACAGTTAACCGAAGCCGTACGAAGAAAACCCTACAGCGTTATTCTATTTGATGAGATTGAAAAAGCTCATCCGGAAGTATTTAATGTGATGTTGCAACTTCTTGATGACGGACGATTGACCGATGCCAAAGGTCGTACCGTGAACTTCAAAAACACTGTGGTCATTATGACCTCTAACATCGGTAGCCAGTATCTTCTAGAGAATATTGGAGAGAATCAGGAAATTCCAAATGCTGTGGAGAATCAGGTTATGGAAAGTCTTCGAAAGCATTTCAAACCGGAATTTTTAAATCGGGTGGATGATACGGTTATGTTCAAGCCCTTACGAAAAGAAGAACTCTATAAGATTGTTGAACTTAGCCTACGAGACTTACAAAAACGCCTTGATGATCGACACATCACTCTATCCATTACTGATAAAGCTAAATATCTGATTGCCGAGGAATCCTATTCTCCGGTTTATGGAGCAAGACCGTTAAAACGCTATATTCAAAAGCATATGGAAACCCAAATCGGCCGAATGATCATCAAGGGAGAACTTATAGACCATCAAACCTTGGTAATCGATGAAGAAGAAGGAACATTGGTATTTAAAACATAACACTAAATGGGCATCTTTTTCGGAAGATGCTTTTTTAATGTCTATTTTATTTTTGCTTTCTTAAAATTCGGGTATACACTTTTCAACAGGAAAATCTTCAGATTCGTCATATCTATATAATAATTATTAAGGAGGCGTGGATATGCTTAAAGAATTATCCATTGAAACATCAAACAAAAATGAATTGATTGATATCACACAAAAAATAGGAGATTTTTTACAAAACACAAAGGTGAAAGACGGAACGATAACCCTGTTTGTACCCCACACCACTGCTGCGATAACCATCAACGAAAATGCGGATCCAGATGTGAAAAAGGATATGATTCAGGCCCTTAAACGAATGGTTCCGGAAAATGAGAGTTATGATCATATGGAAGGCAATTCTCCGGCTCATGTTAAGTCCAGTGTAATGGGTATGAGTGAGACCATATTGATTCATCAAGGGCGTCTTCTCCTCGGAACATGGCAAGGGATTTATTTCTGTGAATTCGACGGACCGAGAACCAGAAAGTTGATAATCAAAATTATGGAACAATAACTACTTCTCTACAAAAGACAAATATCCTAGCAACTATTTAGGTAATGTTTAAAAAGAAAGAAGATGATGGTAAGCCGATGAAGACACTTGAGAATAAGGAGATTATCTTAAATGACCTAGCTTTAGAATATACGGAAATCACTTCGTTTTTAATAAACGAAGCGGTAGATTTATGAAAAAATATGGAATGTCCTTCGTGGGCACCTGGCACAGCAAAAAAATGATCGAGGAAATAACTTGTTTAAAATAACAAAGAAAGAGTTTTGACATGAAATCAACGGAGGAGGGAGCTTATGGAATGGATCTTCATAAGACACGGAGAAACCGAGGATAATATTGAAAAAGTTTTTGCCGGATGGACCGACAGTAAGCTAACGGAAAAAGGTGAAAGACAAGTAAAAGCCGTGGCAAAAAAACTACAACAGGAATTAGATAAAAGCAAAGAAATCGCTCTTTACAGTAGTCCTTTGCATAGAACAAAAGTCTTAGCTCAAGAGATTGAAAAAAGGATTAATAAAGATCGAAATACATCGATGGTTCAATCCCGGTATATGGAAGACTTAAAAGAGGTTAATTTCGGGATTTTCGAAGGTCTAAGCCAACAGGAAATTGAAAACCGTTACCCACGGGAGTGGAAATTGCTGATGGAGAATTATGGGAATTATTCTATTCCCGAAGGAGAAACCCTAGAACATTTTCATAAGCGAATAGTAAAAACATTGGATAAAATAAAGGATGAAGGAAATGAGGAGGATATAAGACTCATCATAACCCATGGAGGAGGAATTCAGTCGGCATTAGTTCATTTTTTGGATCTTCCGATGGAATCCCGGTGGCATTTTAGCATTCCCAATACGGGAATTGTAAAAATTGAAGTGGTAAATGGTTTTGGGATATTGAAAAGTATCTGTCCTCCTTAATAATAGTAAATCTTGTGTGATGCTAAGAAAGAAAAGGGTATAAAGCCCTTATAAAGTCATAATGCATGACTATAATAAGGAGGGAATGTAGTGAGTAAAAACGTTGAAGGAAAACCATGTCCGGCTTTTGAGTTGCCAACTACCAATGGGAGAAATCTTTCCAATGAAGATTTGAAGGGACAGAAGTTTGTTTTGTTCTTTTATCCCAAGGACAATACCCCAGGGTGACAAACAGAAGCCTCTGAGTTCAGAGATCAGTATGAAGCATTAAAAAATCTTGGCTATGAAATATATGGAATCAGTAAAGACGGGATGAAAAGTCATCAGAGTTTTAAGGAGAAGAACCAGCTTCCCTTCGAGCTTATCAGTGATCAGGAAAGAGTTCTTCACGAAGCCTACGGGGTGTTAAAGGAGAAAAACATGTTCGGCAAAAAAGTTATGGGGACGGAACGGTCCACTTTTATCATTAACGAAGAAGGGATTGTGGTAAAAGAATTTCGAGGGGTAAAGTCTAAAGGCCACGTGGCTGATGTGCTGGAGTATTTAATGGGATAGCAGGACAGAGGGACGGAGTAATTGTCCTCCCCGGTTTATTCGGAGGACAATTACTCCGTCCTCTGTTCTCTTACATACATGTAGAGTATCGTCCGATTTATAAATGCAGCATAAAATAGGGCTCAACTTTTCTGCTGCCCGGGTGAAAGGCTGTCCCCATATATTGAAAGCCCAATTTCCGGAGAACTTTCTCAGATCCTTGATTTGCAGGATCGATAAAGGCAGCCAGCTGGTGGGTAATTTCGTTTTGTTGAGCATAATTCAGGCAGGCTTTTGCCGCTTCTGTGGCATAGCCCTTTCCCCAGTGTTCTTTAGCGAAGTGATACATCAACTCAATTGCACCCAAATCAGAAGGGGGATTAAATCCACAGACACCAAGAAAATGATTGCTCACTTTATCAATGACGGCATAGGGGGAATACCCTTTTTCTTTTTGAAGGCGGATATAAAACTTCAAAGATTTTACCTCCTGCTCTCGACTTCCGGGACCTCCGGAATGACGCATTACTTCCGGATCTCCCCAAATGCTCATTAGAAAGTCAAGATCATCTTCATCTAAAGTTCTTAAAATCAATCGTTGGGTACTGGCAATAATCACTTACAGCACCTCCTTGTTTTTTTACTTTATTGTAGCATAAAACTTAGCAAAGGAATCTTAAATTACACAAGAGCTATACTACTTCGGAGTAACTCGTATTAAGAGATCATCCTCGGCATCCGGATTTCCCAGTCCGTCCCGGTTACTGGTGGAGAGATAAAGGGATCCTTGGTGGTAGGTGATTGCCCGGATTCTTCCCCAATCCTGAAAGATGTCGTCTTCGCCGGTTACGGATCCATCCTCGTCAAAGGTGAAGCGTTTTACCATTTCGCTTCTAAGACCGGCTACGTATAGTGCCGGTGCACTACCCTCATCCGCCGGAAAGAAATCCATCCCCGAAGGAGCCAAGGTAAAGTCTTCATAACAAATTAAGGGGTCCTCATAATCGGTCTCACCCTCGCCGCAGGAAACGATAGGCCATCCGTAATTTCTTCCGGGCAAAATGATATTGATTTCATCCTGGTGAGTGGGTCCATGATTGGAGATAAATACTTCTCCGCTTTCGGGATGCATGGCCATACCCTGAGCATTTCGTATACCATAGGCAAATACCGGGCTGTTGTCAAAGGGGTTGTCCTCGGGAATGCTGCCGTCGGGATTTACCCGAAGTACTTTTCCCGCAAGAGAATCCAGGTCCTGGGAAAGATCCGGTTCATCGGAATCGCCCGTGGTGATGAATAATTTTTCATCATGACCGAATTGAACTCTTCCGCCGCTGTGGTAGCGATGTCCCGGTATTGCGTCAAGGATGACCTCCTCATTATTTAAAGAGTCTCCATCGAATATAAAGCGGGATACCCGGTTTAATGAATCCTCATAGGCATAAAAAAGATAGATATCCGAGTCCTCATCAAAGTTAAGTCCCAGGGTCATTCCCAAAACACCGGCTTCTCCAAGGTCTTCGAATTCATGAATGGTCCGGGTGTTGCCGTTTTCAATTAGACTCAGTCGCCCGGCCCGTTCCGTTACCAGGATTTCATTATTCGACAGCACCGCAATCTCCCAGGGAACATCCAGGTTCGTTGCTATAATTTCATACTCGTATTCTCCAGTGTCGGTGGTCAGCACTCCACTGATGATTTCTTCCTCCTCGGTTTCACAGCTCGGTTGGAGCATCAGAATGATCAGCAGAAGTCCGATTCCTAACGCTTTTACCATTGCAATTCCACTAGGCTTCATAGTATGCCTCCTTAATATCTTTTGTACTATATTTACCCACGCCAATAAAAAATGAACGGGCAAGGGTTTGATATTTATGAAAAATATGAAGAAAGGGAATATAAAGAAGAAGACTCTTCCGCTAAAACAGCAGAAGAGCCTTCGAGGGTTAGGTAGGAGTAAGAAAAAATTAATTTATTCTAATGAATTTACATACCAGTCAAAATCGCCTGTTAAGTCGGTTTTCATTGCTTTGTGACCGTCTAGATAATCCAATACGGCATTCCAGTACTCAGGATTTGCCACGTAGGCTTCAGCTTCTTCGCTCCAAACAGCTTTTTCAAAATCTTCAAAAGTTGCTTCAGGGCCCATATTTCGAGCAACATCAGCAATGAAGTTTCCACCGTTTCGTCCCTGTCCGTATCGAGCTTGGACACCATTATGCTCTAGAATCTTTGCAGCGATGGAAGGGGCTGCCATGGGTTCGACGTAAATTGCAGCAGTAGCTTCAAAGACTTCAATTCGATCTGTTTCTGTTGCATCTCGGTCATCTTGCTGATGATGCCAGATTCGGAAGCTTACATTATAATAACCAGGGTCTAAATCTGTAGCATCAAAGGTTATATATGAAGTTCCAACGCTACCACTGATATTTGTTGCGCCTTGCTCTTCACCCATGATAGTCCATTCTTCACGATTCACATCTCGATTTGCTGCCCATTCAGCAGTAAGTTCAAGCTCACTACCGACTTCTACATGGAGACCTTCATCGGCAGTAATCATAATTGAAGCTTCAAAATCCGGTTGTCCTTGCGCAAACCCCACTACTGTCATACTTAACAACATACTTAACACTAAAACAAAAACCATCTCTTTTTTCATTGTACACCCATCCTCTCACTATTTTTTTCCATAAGTAAGAGGGCCGGTTACACTAGTAGCTCCATCAAGTCCAAGTGTCCAGTTACAGACTTGATTTCATCGCTTCCCTTTCGTTAAATCCTTTGATTTTCGAAGCCTCATGCCTTCGTTCAAAACAATTCTTTTCTCACTCCTTCCTAAACCTTCTAACCCTTATGTGGCCAATCATTCTAGTTCAAATACAAAGCAATAATAAAATATGGTTTAAGATATTTATTTGATTCACCTTAAATTAAGAACATGATACCCAATATTTTATACTTAAAACAAAAGATGCTAATAAATCAAATTACTAGAAATGTGTTTCAGTTGAGGGATTTAAGCGAGGATTTTTTCCTTTCTTGTCGTGGGAAAAGTCGTGGGATAATTTGATAAAAATTAAGTAATCCACTGCAAGACTCTTCATTCAATCTGAAATAAGGCAGTTCAATTTTGTTTATAATCCTAGATAGATATGAAACGCTAAAACACTAAAAAAGCAATATTCTGAATTGACTTTACGACTAAGAGGGGGTATAATAATTGTACTGAGGTTGAATTTATTAGGAAAGGGGAATGTTTATTATGGAAAATACAACAGTTGAGGTGAATCCATCGAACTGAATAACCGGTCAATGCATTGTACGTAAGTGGGGAAGTTTATAAGCTTGCCCGGTTTTGTTGCGTTGACGAAACAAAGTAATAACCCCTAGCCTATAGATATGAATTTTAAACGAGGGCACGATAAGGTTATCGTGTTTTTTGTATGCCTAAACCTACAGGAGTTATTCTGTGGTTTTTTTGTGTCTAAAAATAGGGGAAAATGTTTGGATAATTACTTTAAAACCGCTTTAAACAAATGACATTAGGAGGAATCGAATGAAATTAAATAAATTTGGATGGAACGAAAAATGGGAATCAGCCTTCCGGGAATATCAAAAGAAGAGTACCGGTGAAACATTAGAACCGGCGCGGGTGACTGCGGTGTTTTCCGATCGATACCGAATTCATACGAAAAAAGGTGAAAGAGAGGCTCAAGTTTCCGGAAAAATGATCTTTGAAACCCTGTATGCTGCAAAAAATCCTACGGTAGGGGACTGGGTAGCCATTGAATACAATGATTGCGGT
>SL_8KL_010_SEDDRAFT_10002220_pt1 | contig 16506 bp, 12 predicted proteins | sample SodLakKL_010_SED_4_FD_11160 | JGI IMG/M metagenome (IMG submission 11160)
GTAGGGAGAGACATACCCATTGTCAAGCTGTAAACCTTTTACTATTTCTTTTTCAAGTCCAAAAGTTCTTGATTCTTCAACGGTGACTACTCCGTCTTTACCCGCCTCTTCTATTACCTCTGCTATCATGTTGCCGAGCTCCTCGTCCTCCGCCGAAATGGTAGCCACTTGAGCTATCTCCTCTTTTTTGGTTATCTTCTTCGCCTCATTTTTGAGCGCCTCAACTATCACGTTCTTCCCCTCGTTAATTCCTTTTCTGAGCGAAAGAGGGTCAGCACCGGCGGTAACATTCTTGAGCCCCTCGGAAATAATCGATCTTGCAAGAAGCGTAGCGGTGGTAGTGCCATCCCCAGCAGATTCATTCGCCTTGGAGGCCACCTCTTTTACGGTAGAAGCTCCTATGTTTTCAACCTTGTCCTTTAATTCTATTTCCTCGGTGATGCTTACACCGTCATTGGTGATGGTGGGAGATCCATAGCTCTGACCAAGAACAACATTGCGCCCCTTCGGACCAATGGTATACTTTACAGCGTCAGCAAGCTTGTCTACTCCCGTCATCATTCTTTTTCGAGCTTCCTCTTTATAATAAATATCTTTAGGCATAAGTTCTTTTAAATTACAAATCACAAGCCTTGAACCAACAGTTAGAAGAATTCTTGTGATTTGTAATTTTGGTTATAACCTTCTCTTCTGTAAATTACTAAATACTCCTATATCGAGCATTTTTTACTCGATGACAGCCAAAATGTCCTCTTCTTTGGCAATCAAGTATTCTTTGTCGTCGACCTTTACTTCGTTGGGACCATATTTGGTGAAGATAACCCTGTCTCCCTTTTTTACCTCAAGAGGGTTACTCTTTCCCGAAGAGTCCTTTTTGCCGGGCCCCACAGCAACAACCTTTCCTTTTTCGGGGCGACCTTTGTCGGCTGTATCAGGAAGATAAATGCCTGTCTCTGTCTTCTCTTCTTCTTTTTCAGGTTCAATCAGTACATTATCTGCAAGAGGTTTTATATTCACTTGCTTTAGAGCTTGTCCTTATATGAATCACAATTTCGGACAGCCCTGTTACTTTTTTATTTTAATATCGTTTTGAATTAAAATGACCAGAACAAGACTGAAACGACCTTTTCTTTTAAAAAGGTTTTTTAGCAGTTAATCTTGTAGAGTGCTAGTTACATTTTATATCCCCCAAAAAGAATGTCAAGAGTCATTTTGTTTTTTATCGGGGTTGCAATTTTAAGGTTTTATGTTATATTGCATGGAGTATGTCGCTCTTAAGAGGTTTTTTACTTAAAGCTTCTGCGGGAGTTTTGGGGTTTTTTATAGCAGACCATCTTCTGCAAGAAGTAATGATAGAGGATGTAAGGCATCTTTTCTATGCAGGAATGAGCTTGGGATTCATTAATCTTTTTATAAAACCCATACTTGATATAGCGACTTTTCCTTTTAGGGTTCTAACATTTGGAATTTTTTCTTTTTTTGTTAATATTGCCATTGTCTGGTTCGTAAAAGCAATTTATCCACCCGTGATAATAGAAGGTCTGCTTCCACTTGTATACACTACTGTTATCATCTGGATACTAGAACTTCTTACATCAAGCCTCTCACACAATAAATAATATGCAAGAAATATTACCTTTTATGCAAATGATCGTCGCTGTGCTTCTTATTGCAGTGATCCTTCTTCAACAAGGAGGAGCGGCAATGGGATCAGCTTTTGGGCAAGGCAGCGAATTTCACACCGAAAGAAGAGGGTCGGAAAAAACACTGTTCACCTTTACTATAGCATTAGGTGCTCTTTTTATAGTGTTGGCACTCTTCAACCTCTTCTTGTAAGAATTCCTCCAAAAAAAACCTTATGCTTGGAACATTCTCGAATCTCTGGCCAAAAAAATGGCCATCAAAAAAACAATGGAAAAGACTTCCAGAGGTGTTAAGCAAAAGAGAAAAGATTGTTTTCTCTTTACTTATAACAATAGTAATAGTCTCATTCCTATATCTCCTTTTCGCTTTATATTACGCGAACACTAAAGAAATACCCACAAAAGGGGGAGTGTATCGTGAAGGAGTAGTAGAGTCCACTCAGTGGCTCACCATAAACCCTCTTTATTCAATAGGAAACGATACAGAAAGAGATATTGCCGAAGTAGTATTTGACGGTCTTTTTTATTATAACGAAGAGGGTGAATTGATGCCCGGACTTGCAAAAGACCTAAACACAGAGGATCATAAGGTATTCGATCTTCACCTCAAAGAAGATCTATACTGGTCCGACGGGGAGAAGATAACATCCGAGGATGTCAAGTTCACCGTAAAGACCATCTTGAATCCTGATTTCGGAAGTCCTCTCAGACAAGAGTGGGACGGTGTTGGTATGGAAAAGATATCAAAGCACCAGATTAGATTCACTCTCGGACAACCATCAGCGGTGTTTCCCGAAAACCTGACCTTGAAAATAATACCAAAACATATCTTTAAAGAATTATCACCAAGAGATTTCCGATATTCCATAAACAACATGAAACCAGTGGGATCGGGGCCTTATCGTTTCAAGGAAACTGAAAAAAGGCCAAGCGGAGAGATAAGATCCATCACATTTGAGAGAAATCCTTATTATCACGGGCTTGAGGCGTTTATTGACGAAGTTTCCTTTGTATTCTTTGACAATGAAGAGGATGTTTACAGAGCAAAAGCAAGAGGTGAAATAGACGGATACGCCATTTCAGGAAATTCCAAGGAATACTCCTTTGAAGATATAAGAGGAACTCATTACTACAGTTTTGACCTTCCTCGATATTTTTCCGTCACCTTCAATCTGGAAAGCGAGAATGCCATAGGAAACAAAGGAGTAAGAAAAGCTCTGACCCATGCTACCGACAAGGAGGCCATCCTGGAAAACGTATTGAACGGAAAAAAAGGTGAAGTAGTAAACTCTCCATTTTTTGCGGAATTCTACGATCTTCCCGTACCCGAGAATGGCTATCATTACGATATAGAGAAAGGAAAAAAGATATTGGAAGAAGAAGGTTTTGAGAATGGAAAGAGAACTCCCGAAGATCCTTTTGAGTTTACGGAGGAAATGAAAGAAGAATCACAAGGTGAAGAAGTAAGAAAGCTTCAAGAGTGCTTCATATATCTCAGAGAAGAGGATGAGGATCTTTACCCCCAAGGAGAGGTGACAGGATTCTTTGACGAAGGGACAAAGGAGGCTGTTAATTATTTTCAGGAAAAGTACAGAGAAGAGATATTGGACCCTCATGGCTTTACCAGAGGCACAGGAATGGTTGCAGGAAGCACTCAAAAAAAACTGAACGAGAAGTGTAAGGATCTATTCGGAAAGGATATCTTTCTGGAAGTCTCCCTTACCACCCTTGAGGATCCCTTGCTCGTTAAAACGGCAAAAGAATTGAAAGAGCAATGGGAGAGGTTGGGAGTAAAAGTGGAAATAAAAGAAAAAAGCTTTTCGGATATTCAAGAAAGAACGATAAGAGAAAGAGATTTTGAAGTGCTTCTTTTCGGAACAATGCTTTCAAGGTCTGCCAATCCCTTTCCTTTGTGGCACTCCTCGAAAACAGAAACTCCCGGATTGAATCTCTCCGGATACCAGAACGAAGAAGCGGACGAACTGCTCGAAAAAATTCTGCACGGAGAAAAAGAAGGAGAAGAGGTAGTAGTCAAGCTACAAGAAATGATAATGGAAGAAGCACCAACAATATCTCTTTATAGTCCCTACTTCAAATATTCCGTGTCAAATAAAGTGGAAGGAATAGAAGAGAGAAAGCTTGCAAATCCTTCCGATAGACTTAGTGATATAAATAGGTGGCACATTAATGCCCGAAGAATACTCAAATAACTTTAGAGGGACCCTTCATTATGGTTCCGAAAACAAAGAATAAGAATATGCCCGGGTGGTGGAACCGGTAGACACGTAGCGTTCAGGACGCTATGCCTCAAAAGGTGTGCGGGTTCGAATCCCGCCCCGGGCACAACCTTTTAAAGATCAAAGAATTTAACTCAAAATAAATATTAATAAGAAAATAAATAACAGAATATGCAAGAAGAAAGACTTAGAATAGTCCCTCTTGGCGGACTGGGAGAGGTAGGAAAGAACATGACCCTGATCGAATGGGGCGAAAAGGCCCTTATAATAGATATGGGACTCAGCTTTCCGGAAGAAAAAACCCCCGGAGTGGATTATATAATCCCCAATATAGCTTACTTAAAAAAAAGAAAGAGGAATGTTTTAGGAGTTGTTCTGACTCACGGGCATTATGATCACATAGGAGCAATACCCTACATTATGGATAAGATAGGAAATCCTCCTCTTTACGGATCCCCTCTTACTTTAGGAATTACACAAAAAAGGCAAGAGGAATTTCCCAGTCAACCAAAACTGCAACTAAATGAAATGAAGGATGGATCAAGGGCGGAACTGGGTCCTTTTTCAGTGGAGTTCTTCCATCAAAATCATAATATTCCCGACAATTACGGGCTTTTGATAGAAACTCCTGTAGGGAATATAGTTCATACTTCCGACTTCAAATTTGATTCAACTCCCACAAACGCCCCTCCTACAAACTTTGGAAAACTAAAAGAAATAGGGTCAAAAGGGGTTTTGATGCTAATGTCTGATTCCACGGGAGCAGAAGCAGAAGGGCACTCTCTATCAGAAAAGGTCATTGCGGAAAATCTCGAGAAGATCTTCAAGAAAGCCAAAGGACGCATCATCACCTCCACCTTCGCCTCTCTGATAAACAGAGTGCAAGACGTAATAGACCTCTCGGAAAAATACGGAAGAAAAGTAGTTATAGAAGGATATGGAATGAAGACAAACTTGGAGATCGCGCAGAACCTAAAGATCATAAAGAGCAAGAAAGGAACAATAATACCCTCCGAGAAAGCTTTCGACTATAATGATCATCAAATAACAATTCTTTCTACAGGAGCGCAAGGAGAAGATAATGCCGCTTTAATGAAAATATTAAGCGGTCAGCACAGGTTCTTCAGTCTCAAAAAAGGAGATACCGTTATATTATCCTCTTCTGTTATCCCGGGAAATGAGCGAGCCGTTCAAAGCCTTAAGGATGACATAATGAGGCAAGGAGCCGATATCTTTCATTCCCAAATGATGGACATACATGCAAAAGGACATGCCCAAGAAGATGAATTGAGGGAAATGATCAAAATAATGAAACCGAAATTCTTACTACCCGTGCACGGACAATATTCAATGATGGCAAATCATGCAAAGATCGCATCCGAAGAGGGGATCCCAAAGAAAAATATTGCATTAACGGATAACGGCCACATAATAAGTATTACAAAAGATGAGTTGCATATTGGAAAGAAGCCCGTACCCACCAATCCCGTTATGATAGACGGTTCGGGCATAGGAGATGTAGGAGGAGTGGTGTTACACGATAGGATGGAATTGGCCGAAAGCGGGATCTTTGTAGTTATCGTGGCAATAGATAAAAAGACAAGGAAAATAAAGAATTCCCCCGACATAATCTCACGAGGGTTCATCTACCTAAGAGAGTCGCAACTTCTTCTTACAGAGGTGAGAAAGAAAGTGATAGAAATCATCTCCAAGGCAGGAAAGAAGAAAAAGGATGCCAAAGAGATAAAGCCGGAAATAAAAACTAAAATAGAAAGCTTTCTTTTCAGTAAAACGGGAAGAAGGCCCATAGTATTACCGGTAGTAATAGAGGTATAGCTCCAGGATGTGATTTTTAAGCATTCAATGATAGAATAAATAACCGCTCAAAAACAAAAAGTTATGCGCATATTCAGTGGAATACAACCAACAGGCAATCTTCACATAGGAAACTATTTGGGAGCAATAAAGCAATGGCTGGACCTCCAGCACGAGAATGACTGCATCTTTTGCATTGTGGATCTTCATGCCATAACCACATCCTATGACAAAGAGTTATTTCGAAAGGAGATCCTTGATCAGGCAGCATCTTATCTTGCAGCAGGATTGGATCCCGAAAAAGTGATAATATTTGTGCAATCGCGAGTGAAAGAGCACACCGAGCTTTGCTGGATCCTTAACACCATTACTCCTTTGGGGGAACTTTACCGAATGACACAGTACAAGGAAAAGTCCGAAAAATACAAAAACAGTGAGAGCGCGGGAATTCTCAATTACCCTCTACTGATGGCGGCCGATATCCTGCTTTACGATACAGAAATAGTTCCGGTGGGAGAGGACCAAAGGCAGCATATAGAGCTAACAAGAGAGATAGTTCGTAGATTCAATAGTAAATACGGAGAAGTCTTTGTTTCTCCAAAAGAAAAACTCCCTTCAAAAGGAGCACGCATAATGAGCCTCTCGGATCCGAAGAAAAAAATGTCCAAATCGGACGGGAAAGAGAGTTATATTTCCCTTTTTGATTCTCCAGAAGAAATAAAAAAGAAAACAAAAGCGGCAGTAACCGATACGGGAAAAACTATAAAGTACAACCCTTCTAGAAAGCCCGGTATTTCTAATCTTCTCACCATATACAGCTTGCTTGCGAACAAAAGAATAGAAGAGGTGGAAAAAGAAATGAAAGGTAAAAGTTATAAAGCATTAAAAGAAGAAACAGGAGATCTTATAGTAAAAGAACTACACCCCTTCCGAAAAAAGAGGAGAGAGCTTTTAAGCAGAGAAGTTTATGTGGAAGAAGTTCTTAAAAGAGGAGAGGAAAAAGCTGCAACCCTTGCAGAATCGAAAATGGGGGAGGTGAAGAAAAAAATGGGGTTGTGGTAGGTATCTGTCCTAGGTCATGACCTAGGACAAACTACTTGTCCGCCCCCTTGAGAAGAGAGACCAGCTCTTCTTTTTTTTCTTCAAGAAGCTTTTCCGTTCTTGCCTCAAGACGAAGTCGCACTAAATCTTCGGTATTGGATTCCCTTAAACTAAACCACCAATCATCAAATTCAATATAAACACCATCTATATCAAGCAACCTTCCTTCTGGAAAAGCTTCTTTGGTATCTTTAAGAGCTCTCTTTTTGTTCCTCACACCCACATTGATCTCTTCGCTTTGGTGATATTTTTTTAAAGGCTTTATAAGTTCCGAAAGGGGTTTTTCTTTTCGGGAGAGGAAGTTCAGTAATTTAATAGACATGAATAGTCCATCATCTATACAAAAATTATCTTTGTGCATTATGTGCCCGGAAAGCTCCGCGCCCATTAACCCCCCTTCTTTTATCAACTTTTCCTTGTAAAAAGGGTTGCCTACTCTCATCATCTCAGGCTTTCCGCCGGCTTCTATTATTTTTTCCTCCGTAACTCTGGAGAATCGTAAGTCAAAGTAAACCTTTTTTTCCTTGGAACTTGAAAGCTCTTCTTTTGCCATGAGGGCAATAAGAAGGTCGGGATAAACAACTTCTCCTTTATCACTAACAAAAAAGGATCTGTCCCCGTCTCCGTCAAAGAAGATCCCAAGATCAGCGCCACTCTTTTTTGTAAGGTTTATCAGGTCTTTCATATTTTCCGGCTCAGGGCTTGGCAGATGAGCAGGAAAATCTCCGTCCACTTCTTCATAAAGATCAACGGATTCGACCTCGAGTTTTTCAAACACCGGTTTTCCCGTGACAGAAGCCACTCCGTGGCCATAATCAACTGCAATCCTCATTCCTTTCACTCCTTCGTCAAAAGAAAGAATGTGAGAAATATAATCAGAGAGGACACTCATTTTTTCTTCCCCTCCTTTTCCTTCTCTAAAATCTTCTTTCTTTGCGATCTTCTTTATGGCCTGAATATCATCTCCGTAAATCTGAAGACCCTCTTTTTTTATTAATTTCATTCCGTTGAATTCGGGCGGGTTGTGGGAGGCAGTAACCATTATTCCTCCAGAAAGATCCATTCGGCAAACAGCAAAATTAAGAAGAGGGGTATTCGTCAATCCTATGTCAAATACTTTCACCCCCGAATCCATCATTCCTTTTTTCAGCGCATCAAAAAGCGCCGGTGAAGATCTTCTTCCATCTCTTCCAATAGCAATCTTCAAGTGGTCCTCATTCAAAAAAACAGCATAAGCTTTCCCTATCTTGTAAGCGCTTTCCTCGCTGATCTCTTCAGGATATACTCCCCTTATGTCATATTTTTTAAAGATTTTATTGTTAAGCATAGGGTAATTATATGACGCAAAAGAATAATTTTCAATTATTTTTCAGTCAAGTCCTTGATTATTTCAAGAAGCAGTGTTATAATCCCCACATCAGTAATATAATTGAAGACTGTACTTGGATATGAAAGCATACGAGATAACTTACCTCATCGCTCCTTCTCTCACAGCAGAAGAGGCGGAGAAATATCACGAAAAAATAAAAGGTATCATTAGCAAAGCTAACGGAGTTTTGGGGAAAGAGCAAAGTCCCTCAAAAAGGGTTCTTGCCTACCCCATAAAAAAGAATGCGGAAGGATATTTAGCTTCCGCGGATTTCGAGTCTTCAGAAGATTCCATAAAGGAGATCTCAAAGAAACTAAAGAAGGAAAAAGATCTTTTGAGGTATCTTTTGATCAAAAAAGAAATAAATAAAACAAGTGAAAAGAAAGAACGGTCCGCGCAAAAGAAAGGGAAATCGCTAAAACCGGAAAAGGCAAAATTAAAAGAAATTGATGAAAAAATAGACGAAATACTATAAAATTTCCCAAAATAATCCTTATAATATGAATTTCAACAAAGCCATTGTAGTAGGACGTTTAACACAAGACCCGGAAAAAAGGACCATTCCCGACAGTGGGATGAGCGTTACCAGTTTTTCAATGGCCACAAACAGTTACTTCAAGAATAGCTCGGGAGAGAATCAGGAAAGGACAGAGTTTCATGATATAGTATTATTTGGAAACCTGGCAGATGTTGCTACAAACTACCTCAAAAAGGGGTCTCTTGCTCTCATTGAAGGAAGGTTGCAAACCAGAAGCTGGGAAGGTAAAGACGGAAACAAAAGATACAGGACAGAAATAGTAGGAGAAAGACTGCAGCTCGGACCACGTTATTCTGAAGGGGAGAATTACGGAAACAACAAGAACAACCCTTCAAAAGAAGGTGGTAAATCTCAAGGAAAGGACAAGGAGATACCCGTGATCGATGAGGATGATGAGATAAATGTAGAGGATATACCTTTTTAAGGGAGCTCTCAAAAAATTATTAAATTCCGAATGCTCGAGATTTATAATTCCAATTTTATTTATGCAGTGTTATTTTTGCCAAAACAATATCAAAAAAATAGATTTTAAGAATACCGATCTGCTTTTGCAATTTATATCGGAGATGTACAAGATCAAACCCAGAAAGAAGACAGGTACTTGCTCCAAGCACCAAAGAAAACTGGCAAAAGCAATAAAAAGAGCCCGTTATATGGCTCTTATTCCCTACACTCGCAGTTAAATAAATTTAGGCAATAGAATCAAGTCTTTCTTTTATTTTCTCCTCGATCTCCTTTGTGATATCGGGGTTTTCTTTTAAGAACGTTTTTGTTTGCTCCATTCCTTGCCCAAGTTTCTTGTTGCCGTAATTATACCACGAACCGGTCCTGGTCACTATCTTCTCTTTAAGCCCAAGATTAATAATCTCTCCTTCTCGAGAAATTCCTTCATCATAATAAACATCAAATTCTCCGCTCCTAAAAGGAGCACCTACTTTGTTCTTGACCACTTTCGCTCTGATGCGATTTCCTATGATCTCCTCCTTACTCTTTATTTGAGCTATTTGTGCCAAACTTACTCTTACCGAAGCATAGAACTTCAATGCAAGTCCTCCGGAAGTCGTTTGAGGATTGCCAAACCTTTGCCCGATATTCATACGAGTTTGATTCAAGAAAACAACTACGGTATTGGTTTCGGAAATTATCTTGGAAAGCTTCCTGAGAGCAGAGGACATTAATCTTGCTTGCAACCCAACATGGGGATCTCCAACCTCCCCGGCAATTTCCGCCTTGGGAGCAAGAGCTGCCACAGAATCTACGACAATAACATCCACTTCTCCGGAACGAACCAATGTTTCCACTATTTGTAAAGCCTGCTCTCCCGAGTCAGGTTGTGAAATAAGTAATTCCTCAACATTGACCCCTATTTTTCTTGCATACCTGGGATCCAAAGCATTTTCCACATCAATAAAAGCTCCCACTGCCCCCTCTTTCTGAGCGTTGGCCAATATATGCAAAGAAAGCGTAGTTTTTCCTGTAGAGGCACTCCCGAATATCTCTACCACCCTTCCTCTTGGCACACCCCCAACCCCAAGAGCGGAATCCAAAGATAAAGATCCGGTAGAAATACTATCAACCTTCACATCCTTTATTTCATCAAGCTTCATTAGAGCACCCTCTCCAAATTGCTGTTTGACCTCCTCAATGGTCTCTTCAAGCCTTTTTTTGGAATCCTCCTTTTGATCCTTCTTTTTTGGTGTTGTTTGCTTGTTTGGTCCTTTGTTTTTAGCCATAAGATAAAAAATTATTGAAACGAGAAGCCTTGAGCAAAATCTCTTAACTAATTTTAACTCAGATCACACTTTCTTCCAATCATCCTCGCTATCGTCACCCCCCTCTTCTGTCATTAATTTTCCTTCATTCTGTTTATTTCTTTCTTCTCCGTAAACCTCTCTGGGTTTAGCTCCCTCCGCGGGCCCCACTACACCCCTGCTTTCCAATATATCAAGAAGTCTTGCCGCACGGGCATAACCTACTCTAAGCCTTCTTTGAAGAAGAGATGCGGAAGCCTTTCCGGAAGAGATTACTATTTGCTTGGCATCTTCGTACAGTGCGTCATCATCATCTTCCGGGTCGATAGCTCCTTCTTTGCCCCCTCCCTTCTCAAGCGATTCCTCCAAATTCTCTGCCAACGGATCATCTTCTCTACTTTCTTGGTTCTCTATAAGCCATCTTGTGACATTCTTGACTTCTTCTTCGGTAAGAAAAGGAGCTTGAATACGTCTGGGTTTGGAATTTTCCGTAGAAAGGAACAGCATATCTCCAGCCCCAAGGAGTTTTTCCGCTCCGGCACAATCAAGAATGGTTCTGGAATCAACTTGGGATGCCACACGAAAACTCGCCCTTGCAGTAATATTCGCTTTAATAAGTCCCGTAATAACCTCCACAGATGGCCTTTGAGTAGCAAGAACAAGATGGATCCCCACTGCTCGAGCCATTTGCGCAATACGAACAATCCCCGCTTCCATCTCATTGCTCTTGGTAGCCATTAGATCGGCAAGCTCATCCACTACAAGTACAATATACGGCATTCTTTCCAGTTTATCGTCTTTTTTGCATAATTCCTGGTAACTTGATATATTCCTCGATCCCACTTCCGAAAGCACCTTGAACCTTCTTTCCATTTCTCCTATAAGCCAAGAGAGTGCATTGGAAGTTCTGTCCGCATCATAAATGACCGGTGTAAGTAAGTGCGGGAGGTTGGCATAAAGGGAAAATTCCACTCTCTTGGGGTCTACCAAGATAAGCCGCATATCATCGGGAGAATTCTTGTAGAGCAGGCTAAAAAGAAAAGTGTTCAAAAAGATAGTTTTTCCACTCCCCGTGGAACCGGCAACAAGCATATGTGGCATCTTGGCAAGATCGGAAAAAACAGGGTTGCCGGAAACATCTTTTCCCACAGCAAAAGTAAGAGCGCTGGTCTCAAAGAAATTCTTGTTCTTCACAAGATTTGCAAGAGTAACTTGCGCCCTTTTTCTGTTGGGAACCTCTATTCCGACAAGTGACTTGCCAGGGATAGGGGCTTCCGTTCTCACAGGGTGCATTGCAAGAGAAAGAGCCAGATCATCCGCAAGAGAAGTTATCTTGGAAAGCTTAACTCCTTCGGCGGGCTTAAGAGTGTACTGGGTCACCGCGGGACCAACATTGACCTCTCCCATAGTGACCGATATGTCAAAATCACTAAATGTTTTTTTGATAATGGAAGCGTTCCTTCGGGTATCCCCCGGATCAGCATGGGCACCCCCGTTTTTTAACAAGTTAAGAGGAGGTACAAGCAAAGGTCTATCTTTTCTTCTCTTTGTTTCAATGGTCTCTTCTTTTTCCTCTTCTCCTTTTTTCTCTTTCTCCGAAGGCTTTTCTTCTTTTTCTTCCTTAGATTCCTTTTCGGGAGATAAAAAAGTTTTCTTCACAGTAGAAGGCTCCAAATCCGAATCACTAAAGAGAGTTCCTTTTAACGCCTCTGTAATGGAGAAGTCCTTACTTATGAGATTGATCAGTATAATTACTCCCGCAAAAATAGAAACCACAAAGATTATCTGAGTAACATAAATGTCAAGTAATCCGATAAGCGGAGAGCTTATCATCTCTCCCCACCAACCTCCGTTATTCTCTGTTTCAGCTACCTTATTAAAGCTACTTACACTTCCTGAAACGCCGCTAATAAGCAAAAAAAGCGATATCAATAGAGGAAGAGCAAAATTCTCATATTTCGCTTTCAGGTAAGTAAGAGCAGCAAAGAAGAATAGAACAGGAATGAGTATTGCGACCCTTCCAAAAAGAAAATCAAAAACGGACTCCGTAAGCCATCTTCCAACAGGTCCTGCAAGATCATAAAAGCCAAGAGCGCTAATGAGAGTCAATAAAAGAAGTACCGTGCCAATTATTATTCTTTTTATGTTTTCGGGAATAAGAGGTACACCTTCTTTTTTTTCCTTCCCACTCTTGTTTTGTGCTCCTTCTTTTTTCCTTTTTTTCTTACTCATGAGATGATGAAGTGGAAATGGAGTTTATCTGGACAAGCACAAGGAAATTAGGATCTTCTCGCCCAACAATGTAGGTCAATTCTAACATAAAAAGAACAGGAAGAACACAGGGTGTTATCTATTTTTCCGTATCCTTTCTAAATCCTGTTCCAGAAGGGATGAGTTTTCCGATGATCACATTCTCTTTTAATCCTTTGAGGTTGTCCACTTTTCCTTCAAGAGAAGAGTCAATAAGAACCTTGGAAGTTTGCTGGAAAGAAGACGCGGAAAGGAACGATTCTGTGGTAAGAGCCACTTTTGAGATTCCAAGGAGTACATCCTCGGCCATTGGAGGGTTACCCTTTTTCTTCTCTATTTCCCTCTTCGTTCTTAAAAATTGCTCCCTTTCCACTATTTCTTTTGGCACGAACGAACTATCACCGGGATCAGTGATACTTACACGTGAGAACATTTGCCTTATTATCACCTCCAAGTGCTTATCGTGTATATCTACGCCCTGAGAAACATAAACTTTTTGAAGCTCCTTGAGGATATACTTTTGCACCTCTTTTTTACCTCTAAGCTTGAAATACTTATTGATATCAAGATTTCCCTCGCAAAGAGGAGTGCCTTCTTCCACCTCTTCTCCCTCTTTGACATAAATGGTCTTTTTTGCCTCGATCCTGTAGTCTATGGTCTTCTTTTCTCCCTTGGGACGTATCTTTACAATCCTCTCAGGAGTAATCTCCGCAATCTTTCCTTTTACATCCGAAACTTCCGCTCTTCCTTTGGGCACTCTACGCTCAAATATTTCCTGTACACGAGGAAGACCCATTGTAATATCCGCTCCTCCGGCCACTCCCCCCGTATGGAAGGTCCTCATGGTAAGCTGAGTTCCCGGCTCTCCGATGGCTTGAGCAGCAACGATTCCCACTGCGTCACCTTTCTGAACCTCCTCATTCAACCCCATATCCCATCCATAACACTTGGCACAAACTCCACCGATAGTCTTGCAACCAAGAACAGATCTCACATGAACAGAAGATACTTCGGAATCCTCTATTTCCTTGGCTCTCTTTGTGGTTATAACCTCACCCTTTTTCACGACAATTTCCTTGTTCACTTTTATGTCCTCCAAGGAAATCTTTCCGTTTATTTTGAATACAAGATCCTGATCTATGTCATCAGCCTCTTCTCTCGTTATCACCACTCCTTCCTCATCCTTGCAGTCATCCTCGGTAACAATTACTTCGTGAGCAACATCTATAAGCCTTCTTGTCAGGTATCCCGCCTGAGCAGTACGCAAAGCTGTATCCACAGTACCCTTTCTTGCTCCATGAGTAGAAATAAAATACTCAAGCACATCAAACCCCTCTTTATAAGAACTCTTAATGGGAAGTTCTATAATCTCTCCGGAAGGATTCACTACAAGACCTTTTATTCCGGACATTTGTATGGGTTGCGACCAAGAACCCCTAGACCCCGAATCAGTAATAATAAAAACCTCTCCGTCCTCGGGAAGTGCCTGGGGAACTTTTTCTTCCACTTCGGCTTTTGCTCTTGTCCATATCTCTATAACTTTTTCCTTTTTTTCTTCCTCGGAAAAGAATCCTTGCTCAAAATAGCTATCCACCTCCTCTCTTTCCTTGTCCGCTCTTTCCATTATTTCTTTCTTTTCTTTGGGAGCCGCCAGATCATCCATTCCCAGCGAAATCCCTGATCTGGTTGCATATTCAAATCCCAAATTCTTTATCTTATCAAGCAAGAGATGAGTGTCCTCTTTTTTGTGCTCCTGAATAATATCCCCTACCAATCTTTTTAGATCCTTTTTCTTTATCAGCTTATTCTGAAAAGGAGTATTTTTGGGAAGAACACTGTTAAAAACGACTCTTCCGGGGGTGGTTTCTATGAGTTCTCCGTTTATGCGAACATTTATTTTCGCGTGAAGATCGACATCCTCCCTTTCCAGGGCATGCTCTACTTCAAAAGGAGAAGAGAAATATTTTCCTTCACCCTTAAGACCTTCCTTTTGAATAGTTATCCAATAAGCCCCAAGAACAACATCTTGAGAAGGAGAAACTATCGGAAGCCCTGTAGCAGGCTTTAGAAGGTTCTTGGAAGACATCATCTTCTCTTTGGCCTCCTTTTGCGCCTCCTTGGAAAGCGGCAAATGGGTCGCCATTTGATCTCCATCAAAATCAGCGTTAAAGGCCTCACAAACAAAAGGATGAATTCTTATGGCAAGACCCTCTATCAAGATCGGTTTAAAGGCCTGTATTCCAAGTCTGTGCAAAGTCGGAGCTCTGTTTAAAAGAACCATCTTATCCTTGACCACTTCCTCAAGAATAGCCCACACATCATCGGTTCCTTCTTCGATGAGACGAGATGCGCCACGAACATTAAAAGCAAGTTTCTTGTCCAGTATCTTTGAAATGACAAAGGGTTTGAATATCTCCAAGGCCATTTGTTTAGGTATTCCGCATTCGTTAAGGTTAAGATCGGGGCCGATAACGATCACCGAACGTCCGGAATAATCAACCCTCTTCCCGAGAAGATTCTGCCTAAACCTTCCTTGCTTACCTTTAAGCATATCCGCCAGAGACTTCAAGAGTCTTTTTCCTCCCGTAGAAGCTTGAGTTACCACACCTTTGCGCATCTGATTATCAAGTAAAGCGTCAACGGCCTCCTGAAGCATTCTTTTTTCGTTCCTTACAATAACTTCGGGAGCATTTATTTCCAAAAGATATTTCAATCTATTATTCCTGTTTATAACCCTTCTGTAGAGATCATTTAGATCGGAAGAAGCATATCTCCCCCCATCAAGCTGGATTATGGGCCTCAGGTCCGGAGGAAGCACGGGAAGAATATCAACAAACATCCACTCCGGCCTTATGCCGGCCCTCTTCATCCTTCTAAAAAGCCGTAATCTTTGCAGTATTTTCTTTCTTTTTCCCGCAGATGCAGTCCTATCCTTCTCCTTTTTAAGCCTTTCTATTTCCTCGTTAAGATCGAGATCCTCGAATACCTTTCTCAAGGTTTCCGCTCCAGTACCGGCTTCGAAGACCTCTCCATACTTCACAGAAAGGCGATGATAATCAATCTCCGAATGAATCTCCATAGGTTTTATGGATTTCAGTTCCTCTCTTGCCTTTTCTCGTTGCTCGGTAAGCTTTTGAAGTTCCTCCTCCAAAGCCTCCCCTTTTAATTCTTTCTTCTTCTCTTTAACTTTCTTTTTGTATTCCTTGTCAACTTCTTTCAAGAGCTCTTTCTTTCTTTCTTCATCCACCGAAGTGATGATATAAGCAGTAAAATACACGACCTCTTCTATTTTTTTCATGGGAATATCCAATATAAGCCCCATACGGGAAGGAATACCCCTTAAGAACCAGATATGAGAAACAGGGCAAGCCAAATTTATATGCCCCATTCTTTCCCTTCTTACAGAAGCTTTGGTAACCTCCACTCCACAACGATCACAAACCACTCCCTTGAACCTGACTTTGCGGTACTTTCCGCAATAACACTTATAATCCTTTTCCGGACCGAATATCTTCTCGCAAAAAAGACCATCCTTTTCCGGCTTTTGGTTACGATAGTTAATGGTCTCTGCTTCCACAACCTCTCCGTAGGACCATTCCAGGACATCTTCCGGAGAAGCCAATTTTATTCTTATTGCGATAATATCTTCTACACGCATAGTTTATAAAAATTACAAGTTGCAAACGGGCGATCACCAACAATTTTGATTTCGCCATAAAGGGTTTTGGATGCTTACAACCCTTGTTCTTTGATTATCGTAATTGATTGTGATTTATAATTCCCATATAAAGTTTGATCTATT
>SL_8KL_010_SEDDRAFT_10002224_pt1 | contig 16473 bp, 28 predicted proteins | sample SodLakKL_010_SED_4_FD_11160 | JGI IMG/M metagenome (IMG submission 11160)
TGTGTATTAGCTGTTTATAGGTGAAAACAAGGTGATATATAATCTATTTCCATTTTTGAGGATACTTTCCTGCAGGATGGAAAACTCTATCGGTTTTCACGACTAATCCTTCATCCATACTCATAATATCCTCGGCACTGTAAATACTCTTACCAATAGCGATACCTTCATCTTTTGCAGAAATTAATGAGACGGTATCACCACAACGAAAATCCTCCATCTCCAAAATCCCAGGAACAGCTAAATCTGCTCCATTTAGTATAGAGCCAGCTGCAGTATCTTTAATCCGTATTTTAGAAAATACATCTAAAGCTCTTTCATACGGGACTAATATATTTTCTAATTCACTATCATCGCCATCATTATAAGATTCAATTGCATCTTTGATGTCTTGCAAGATGTGACTCTCCCCTTCAGTAAACACACCGGATTTTACTCTCCTTAGGTCCATCATGTGACCCTTTGTACCTACAGATTTGCCTATGTCTTTACATAAAGTTCGAATGTATGTCCCGGATTCACATCTAACGAATAATAAATAATCCCTACCAATGTGGTCTAAAATTTTTATTTCGTGTATTTTTCTTATCCTTCTTTCTCGTTTAACGCCTGATCTTAGAGGTGGAGTCTGATAAATATCACCACGAAATTCTTTCAAAATTTCTTCAACTCGATTCGAAACAATGTTACTATGAAAATGTAAGGCTGTAACATATTCTTTTGGAACATTATGAAGAAGATCAATTACTCTAACAGAATATCCTAAACCCATAGGTAAAACTCCAGTAACTTGTGGATCTAAAGTACCACTATGTCCTGCTTTCAAATCAAATAATTCCTGCACCCAGGAAGAAACTTGATGGCTTGTAGGCCCAGAAGGTTTATCAACAACAACTAAGGATCTTTTTATGGATTCTTCGACGCTTCTTTCATGAGGATATTTTCCCCAATCAGATATGGTGTTATTCTTCTCTCGAATATGATCCATTTAAGACCCCTTCAATTATTTTCGAAACGATTTTTTCTGGAGAGTTTTCGACTGAATCTATCACGATATTATATACATCTTTATTAAGAAGATCTATACCATAATATTCTTTGTATCTCTTCCTTTCACTCTCTTCTCTTTTTTTTACTAATTCTTTCGTTCTTTCTAAATCCATATCCTCCCTATCTGATATCCTCTCTATGCGAGTTTCTAAATCTGCTTCGATCCAAACTTTATAGGCTTTTTTTTCTGATCTAGACAACATATGCCCAGTTAATCTACCCTCTAAAATACGTCCAGGTTTAGCTTTGCTAACTATCCTTTTATCGAGTTCGAAATCTATGTTTTTGTTCTTTTCAGCTACCTCTCCAAATTCTTCTAGACTATATCCTTTTTCTTTAGCTAACTCTCTAAAAATCTCACCTGTTGATATCATCTCCATTCCGGTTTCTCTGCTAAGAAGTTTAGCTGCTGTACTTGTGCCACTTCCCGGTAACCCACTTACTGTGATTAATATATCACCAAAATCTTTCATTCGGCCTCACTCAACTCATCTTCTTTGTTTAATCTCTTTTTGAAGGTTAATATCTGAAGAGTTACTCTTAATACCTGTCCAAGGGGAATTGACAACAGCATATAAACCCCTATCCATTGTGGGAAGGGCATGAAACATAAGTCATAATTCTTTAAAAAACTTGCATTAAATGCCCATGGAACTGAAAAAGTATCGTTGGGTAATCCCTCAAGGAAAGTCCATAACCATCCAAATATTGATATTATTACGATCATAGTTACAGCCATGGACTTGATCTGTGGTTTGAAAGTCTTCATTTGAAGTTTAGAAACTTCAGGCTGGAGTTTTTCCATCTTCTTGACTTTCGTGGTTTTATTCGCTTTTTTTGCCTCCATCAATTCCTTTTGGAAGGCAGATGTTTTATGCTGTGTTTCTGCCATATCCACCCAATCGATAAATATATCCCTAGCAAGGGTAGAAAAAGCTATCATCATAGTTCCGGTTAACACTAGAGTTAAAACTGGATAGTTACCGTTAAAACCAACTAAAGGCTCTAATACAGTCCCGAGTGCAAGACCAATAGATGTTCTCATACTTTCATCGAACATCACCATCAAAGTCAATATGCCTAAAAATATGTAGATGAATCTCCTTAAACTAAACAGTTGTTTAGGTTCTTCATCATCTGCAATATTTTCATCGGCTGTATCTTCTTCGCCTTTTTCGGTCATTTAAACACCTATATAAGTATACGGCATCTTATTATTGATTACCAAAGAAATCCCTGAGTACTGGATGCATCTCCATCATCTGCTCTTTACCCATCTGTTCATATAGCTCTGTCAAGATGCTAATCGCAAGGAACAAACTAACTCCACCAGCATCACCCACAGTTCCGATCATATTGGCACTTGCAGCTAGGGCACCTATAAAGAAACCACTGAAAACTGTGATTGCTGGAATATACCTTTCTAAAACCTTCCTTAGAACTCTAGGATCTCTTCTAAATCCAGGGATCTGCATACCGCTATCCTGTATCTGTTCAGCTACAGATTCTGCATCCATATTTGTCGTTCTGACCCAAAATATAGAGAACAATATGGAAAATACTGTCATAAATATAAAATGACCGATAACTCTAGCGATGATCTGTAGTTTACTATATGTCCAACCTACACCTTCTGGACTAAGCATACCAGCATATCTATCAGATATCAATGGTAATAACCAATCATTAAGACCTCTAACGTTAGATATGTACCAGGCAGCACCAGCTATAGGTTCAGTAGAACCGGGTTGGAATACACCCAGCCAAGCTGCTTCCCCAAATATAGGGAAATTCTGGAAAGTCGGATGTGTGTAAAAGAGCATTGAGAAAAGATTAATATTTGCTAGTAAAGCTGAAACTAAGATAACAGGAATTACAGAAGCATAAATTAGTTTTAAGGGATAACGACCCCGGGCTCCTCTCGCTCTCCCGTGAGCTAAAGGAAGCTCAACTCGTGAAGATTGTACATAGGCCACCATCAAAAATATTAGAATCGTAGTAGGTAGAGTTATCAAAGCATTAGGTGGTTGCAGCAACAATGATTCAAAGGTACCTCCCACTAGTTCCTGAGCAGAAGAATGTTGGAAAGTGTAAACTGCCCTGGGAATGGCACCAACTGGAGCTTCCGTTCGACCAGCTGGGTCAGGTGCCCAATTGAAGATACCAGTGAACAGACCTTGTGCAACACCAGCAACGATGAATAAACTTATACCACTGCCTATACCCCATTTTGATACAACCTCGTCCATCAAAAATAGTAAATAACAACCTACTGAAAGTTGTATTACTAGTATCATCCTCGCCAACATCAAACCTTGACCAGCAACTAAACCGTCGAGGGCGTCGATAAAACTTTGACCAGGTACTAAAAAACCATAAACCTGGGGTACAGCTTGTACAAGTATCATCACTATAACAAGGAACTTTTGTGTATTCTGATAAACTGCTTTATCATCTGGATCTTTCATATCCAGATTGATTATATCTGCTCCTTGGAAAAGCTGCATGATAATTGATGCATTGACAATAGGCATAATACCGAGGTGAACTATAGAACCCGATTCTCCAGCAAAAATTGCTCTGAACTGTTCAAATAAGTCCATGGTTTGTGCTGGATCTAAACCATAAAGAAGTATATTCGTCATACACAAATATACAACGAGTATCAAAATGGTCCAGATAATCTTCCTCCGAAAGTGAACATGCCCTTCTGGTTGTTTTACAGCGGGCATTCTGTCCACGAGAGGTTTGAGCTTGTATAATCTGCTCTTATCTTCATCCTCGGCCATCTTCTATTCTCTCCTTAATCTTCTTTTGTAATAACTTCTCCGCCAGCCTCTTCAATTTTTCTAACAGCTTTTTCACTAGTCGATGGTACTATGATATCCATCTGGAAACGAGCTCTTCCTTGGCTCAACAATTTATCATATCCAGCCTTACCAAGATTAACTTCATAACCGGATCCCTTTTTTGAAGCATATCCTTTTTCTATAAAATCATCTAATCGCTGTTCAACTTGATAAATATTGATAGGTTCTTTCTCTTCAACTAAAGATTGTGGTCTGGAAAAACCCTTTGGACCAAAATAATCTTTATCTTCTTTTACTATTGATTTCCACTTGTGTTTCTGAAGTCCAGCTTTTCCTCGACCACCACGTTCTCCAGCTCCTCTACCACCTTTGATGCCCCGGCCGTGAGTTCGTGATCCTCTGTTCTTTTTAGTTTTCTTTTTACCCATGATACCACACTACTCTATCTTATTCAACATCTTCTCTAAAAGATTATTTATATTTTTGCCTCTGTAACCCAGTGATCCACCTGTTTCATAAGGTTTTTTAACGCTTTTAAATCCACCACGTGGAGGATGTAATCTAAATAGATTTTGTAAATTAGGTACTTCTGTAATGTCAGCATCTCCGTCGATTACTTTTTCTGAAAAATCCTCAATCCCCTCATATTCAGTGTTCTCAGTAATATATTCGTCAGTAAGCTCTACATCTAAGCTAGAATTGTTCCTTAAAAGTGAAGTAAGAGTATTTTTCTCTATTTCACCCCAAGTTACTATATCCTTTATCTGCTTAAGCATACCAATATGCTTACTATCTTGAGATATAATTGTACAGTGATTTACTTTTTTCAAACGTAAGGAGTTAAGAGTATTTTCCATCTTTCTAGACTTATTCATTGGGCTTCTTATTCTAATAACAACATAAGCCATCACTCATCACCACTCTTTTTACCTATATTACCCTGTATTCCTTCGATTATACCCAAATCATTGGCCTGTGATGCAGGAACTTTCATCTCTGCTGTCTTTTTCATAGCATCGAAAACAGCTTTAGCATAATTTACAGTAGTCCTTGTATGTCCCTTAGAAAAGCCCCATACATCTTCTATGCCTGCACGGGAAAGAATCGATTTCGCTGTATCACCTACTGCTAAACCTATACCACTAGGTGCCGGGAAAAGTTCAATCCACACTGAACCTGATTTACCAGTAACTCTAAAAGGAATAGTATGTGGTTGACCGCAACCACATTGCCATGACCCGTCCCCCCGTCTAATTCTTACAATATTTAGTTTTGCATTGTCTATGCTTTTTCTGATTGTAGGACCAACCTCTTTGCCTTTAGCGGTGCCTAGTCCCACATATCCATCACGATTACCTACAACAGAAGCAACCGTAAACCTTACCCTTCTACCTGAATCGGACATCCTTTGAACCATATTTACATCCAAAACATCGTCATCCAAATTCGGTAAGAGTGCGTCTACTATCTCAGATTCTCTAATTGGTAGTCTGGTATCCAGCGCTTCACTCATTGTGGTTATTTCTCCGCGTTCCACCATCCTACCCAATCTAGTTTTAGGTTCCCAACGTGCCATTATAAAGCCTCCAACTTTTCTTTAACTTTATTAAAAATTTCTACTATTTCTTCACTAATGTGTTCACCTTTAGTACGTTCTTCAGAAGGGAGTATATCTGGATTATGAGGGACTTTTACTCCTGAGTCAACGATCCCGTTCAGTGCAGAAAATATTTTACCCCCTTTCTTAGGAACATTCAATCCAATATCCAAAACTGCTTCGTCAATACCCTTGTTTAAGGCTTTTTTACCAGCCAAATACCCAACGAGATATGAACAAGGTAAATTAGATCCATGACCTTCCCATCCGAATTCTTCAATATGGTTACTACTCACATTAACTCTTATTATATCTCCATCTTCATGGTAATCTGTAAACTGTACGATAATTCTATTATTAGTGATCCTTACAACAGCTCTTGTTTTACCAGATTTAAGTAATCTTAATCTTTGTCTATAATCTGTTTTACCTTCTCGTCTTCTTTTCAAAGGCATTCTGTATGTCGGTCCTTCAGCCATTATTATTCTCCTCCGTATGTTCGTAATCTTCTTCTAGATATCCTTCCATTTTCAGATGAAGTATCATATCGGACTTGTTCTCAAATGTTCCACCTTTGGCCTTATTGTAAAATTTTCGATAAGTGGTACGATCTATGAAATCATTGTCACGTAAATACTTCAATTCTCTCCTAATAGATCTTATACGCTTTTTCCAATCTTGTTTAGGAGGGTTTCTAGCGGTCTTTTTCCCTTTTCTTTTACCATATCCGCTTCGCCGACCTTTCTTTTTCTGATTCTTCTTATATCTATGCCTACCTTTGGAATTTCCTTTGATAGGTTTTTTCTTTATTACATCATTAGCAATAAGATTCTTAACTTCCTCGCGTGTAATAGCTTCGACGACTTCGTCCAGCATAGTGTCATCTATCCAAACTCTGTCTTTCCCGCATTTTAATATGTTAGCAGCGAGTCTTTTTTGATATTTTACATCCATAAATAACACCTTAAGTTCTATTCAATACTCTCAAATCCATTTCATCGGCTTTGTTCTCAATATCTATTCTTTTTTTCATCCCAACACCATGTGCAATCCTTACAGCCTGAGTATCGGGATCTAATCCTTCTAAATCATCAGTATTATGAACTAAGACCTCTTCAAAACCAGAAGGATGAAGTCCTCTTACCTTTTTAGGTGACCTGTATCCTATAGATGCCACATTTGGCCTATACTTTAGATTTTGCCTCATCTTCGAATGTAAACCTTTAGGATTCCTCCAAGTATCTCTATCGATCTTCTTGTAACGGAACCATTCCTGTCTTGAAAATTTTGGTCGTCTATTTTTAATTTTATTTCTTTTCTTCAGAAGGTCTTCTGTTTCATCGTCAAGTTCAGGTTTTTTCTTTACCTCGTAATCCTCATTCTCGTTTTCTGACATCATCAATCACCTACTTTATCGGCCTTCCGGCTTTCTCAATTATATAAATACCATCTTGAAATACTCTATTATCAGTATTTCTGATCCTGGTTGCAGATTCGATATTTGCCGCTGTTTGAGCCACATCCTCTTTGTGCAGTCCTTTAACAGAAACTTCATCACCTTTAATCTCGACCTGGGTTTCGCCAAGTATCGGGGCTCTCCTAGGCTTCTTTTCTCCAACGAAATTTTCTATTACAACCTCATCTCCTTCAGACCTAACTTTTACTGGAAAGTGAGAGTATACAATTTTTAATTTGTACTCAAAATCTTTTTGGACACCATCTATCATGTTTTGTATGTGAGATGTATAAGTGCCCAACAAAGCTTTCTCCCTTTTGGATGGATCTTTAACCGATATTTCAATTTCATCGTTTTTGATATCTATCTCTACCCTTTTGTCTGTGAACTTTCTTTTGATATTCCCATTTGATCCAGAGACTTCGATCTCATCTCCTTCTCGTTTCACATTCACATCGTCTGGGATTCCTACAATTTTTTCTAATTTTGCTGCTAATGGCATAGTACAAACCTCAGTAAACGTACGCTAATAATTTACCCCCAACACCTTTTTCTTTGGCTTCTTCGTGTGAAAGAACCCCTCTATTTGTAGTAAGTATTAAAACCCCAAAACCTTGTGCTGGTAGGTATCTTGATTCATATTCTTCTATCTGGCTCGATTTTAAAGACCATCTTGGCTTTATCACTTTACATTTGTTAATATTTCCCTTTAACTTCACAATATATTCTCCGCCTCGACCGTCTTCGATATATTCAAATTTTTCTAAATAATCGTTTTCCTGCATTACTTTTAATACTCTTCCTATTAATTTTGAAGCAGGGGATATATTACAATCTATTTTACCACTGTCTTCCGCGTTGTTTATTTTTGATAAAGCATCATTAAGTGGATCATGTTTCATAATTTAGCACCTCATGAATATTTCTCAAATCCAAGATCTTCTGCGATCTCTCTGAAACACTGACGGCATACATGCAAACCATAACGTCTGATGATTCCTCTTTTTCTACCGCAGCGTTTACACCCTTCTTTTCTTCCAAAATCCTTGTCTGGTTTCATTCTATCGCCTCCACGCCAAATGCCTTTTCGACGTATTCAATAGCTTCTTCTTTTGATAATTTTTGATGATCTGGAATCTTCTTAGTTTTCTTTTTTCTTCTTTTTATACGCTCACCCTTTCTAGCAAGCTCTACAGATATATCTAAACCAAAAATCCCTATATTTGGATTATATTTCATGTTCTCAAAGTCCGTATAATCATCGATTCCAAAGGAAAAGTTCCCGTTTTCATCAAAATTGTCTTTAAGAATCCTGTCACTAGTTACCCAAAATGCCTTCTTTAAGAATTCATATGCTTTTTTACCCCTTAAAGTGACCTTACAACCTATGGTCTGACCTTTTCTAATACCTAAATCAGCGTTGGTAGTTTTTGAAATAGTATCAACGGGTTCTTGTCCTGTAAGCATTTTGATCACTTCCCTGGCTTTTCTCTGCTTCTCACCACCACTACCAACACCAATATTTACTACACATTTTACAATATGGGGTTTTCGCATCGGGTTATCTTCATTCATAATATCCCAACCTCTGGAATTTTAATTTCAGGCTTATCTCTACCAACAACGAATACATAATCCTCAATAGTAGTTATACCATCTTCAAAATGAACTAAATTAGGTTGAGATCCTCTCAATATTTCGTATTCACTGATAACACCGATTTCACCAATATGTTTACCTCCAGTGATCAAAGCCATGTTGCCCTCACTGAATTTATAAACATCTATTATTTTTTGATCAGGTATACTTATTTTTAGTACATCTTTAGTTTGATATTTTTCAGGACTGTCAACTATAATATTTCGACTGTCATGTAAGTTTAGCTGGCATTTATTACCTTTTATAATCGTTTTTTTCTCGATTTTAGAAAGTTTCCATCCTTCAGCACCTTCTTCTATAGGTAACAGGCGTATTTTACCATGCTGATCAAATAACATTCGATAGTGTTCTCCTAAATCGGAAAAAGAAATAACATCCATAAGGCCTACTGGGATATTTTTATCCTTTACAATATCACCATCTAATAGTACTTTGTTTTCCGAAACTATGATATTCGCTTCTCTTGAACTATTTGCATATTTTAAGATATCTCTCACTAATACAATAAGTGGTGCACTCCTATGCTCAGGATGAGCACCTGGTTTTGTTTTAGGGGCCCAAAAATACTGTTTTGTTGGTATGCCCCATCTTTCTGTCGATGCTTGATATCTTTTAGAATGTCTCTTCATCTCTATGCACCCTCTTTAATTGATTGAACTTTTTCTTTTCTCCATGGATCTGATAAGTCTAACTCCATGATTTTAATATTTGATGGATGGACTCCATAGGGTTCTTTAGATTCGTCAGCTTTTTGAACGGTGACATTTTCAATATATACCTTCTCATTTCTTCTATCAACTTCTGCAACCTTATTTACTAACCCTTTGAATGAGCCTCTCATTATTTCCACCTCGTCACCTTTTCTAATAGGTAAACTCCTTATCCCATATTTCTCCCTTAGTTCTGAAGATAAAGGGGAGGACATTATTTTCCTCTTAGTATGGTGAGGTGCGTTTTCTCTTCTTTTCCTCTGTTTTCTTGGTTTTTCACTCATCTTATCACCTATAGTATCATTGATGCAGTTGCACCGACTCTAGGCCATCTTTCTGCAGCCTCTCTTGCTACAGGCCCTTTAATTTCAGATCCTTTTGTATCTCCATTTTCATGTGTTAAAACTACAGCATTATCTTCAAATTCAACCATAGTTCCATCAGATCTTCGGAAAGGTCTCTTCTGTCTAACAATAACTGCTCTACTCAATTCTCTCTTAACTTCAGGGGTACCTTTAGTTACTGAAACGACTATAAGATCTCCCACTCCAGCTTTTGGATATCTCCTATGAACACCGTGGTAATTTATAACAGAGACTGTTCTAACCTCTTTTGCTCCAGTATTATCTATACATTTGAGTGTGCTCCCGACTGGTAATCCTTTAGTCTGTCTTCCAGCAATTCCTTTCATTTATTAATACCCCCATCAATAACAACGAACGATACACTCTTACTAAGAGGTCTACATTCCATTATCCTTACTTCATCACCAACTTCTACATCTATACATCTAGGTAAATGGGCAGGATAATTGCTACTTCTTTTCTCATATCGTTCATATTTTGGTATATAATGTAAATAATCTCTCTTAACAACGACAGAACCATCCATCTTAGTATTCTTTATAATTCCCCTTAAAACCTTACCTCTAACCGATAGGCTTCCATGGAATGGACAATTTTGATCATTGCAGATTTTCTCAGGTGGCTGTACATCCACACCGATATCACGTACTTTTTCTTCCGACATTATTATCATCAACCTGATTTCTTGATCCTTTCTTCTGGGCGATTGTTTATTTTATTGCCTTGCAATACAAATGAGTACTCGTTAATTTTGATTTTGAATAATTTACCTTTTTTAGGGACTACTTTAAAGCTACCAACTTTGGTTTTGATTACAAAAGTATTCATTGTTTCATCGATGACACGACCTTCAATATCTTTATAACTAGCATGGTTGGCATCGGCGACCTCTTAGAACCGATAAATTCTTGTTGATCCATTTTTCCAAAGCTTCCTTCCATATTATCCTGTCTCCACGGGGAATCCTTTTCCCTCAAGATACTCTTTAACCTTGTCTATATGATTTCCCTGGAGTTCTATATGACCTTTTTTAGTGGTCCCTCCAGCTGCACATTTAGATTTCAATTCGCTAGCTAGTTCCTCAATGTCTATATCACTTTCATCGATACCATCTACGATGGTCACTTTTTTACCGTATCTTCTTGTATCCAAGTATAATCTTATCTCTTGCTGTTCTCTAGCTATATCTTCGCATATACAGATTTCTTCAGGTAGTCCGCATGTAGGGCAAACTTTTTCCGGCATCAATTTCCTCCTTTTGATTGTTTATTTTCATTCATGACTGTTAGTATCCTAGCGATATTACTTTTTATAGCCCTTATTCGTCCAGGGCTCTCAGGAGCACCACCCATAGCTGCCTGTCCTTTTTCATGAAGTAACTCATCCCTTAGCTCCTCTAATTTTTCTTCCATCTCAGAATTATTCATCTCTCTAATATCTGAAGTTTTCAATAAAGGCATTATTCATCATCCTCCGAGTTTTCATCTTCCGATTCTTTTTCTCCTTTAGATCCTTCTTCGATTTCCATATCTTCAACATCATCTTGAATATCTTTAGTTTCCTTCTCAGAATCTTCTACTCCATCACCTTCAGAATCTTTTTCTTCCTCTTTTGAGGTTTCCTCGGTTTCTTCTTGAGAATCTTCTGTAGATTCTGTTTTTGGAGGAGGTTGAATCTCTATTTCGTCAGGTAACTTTGCCTCTGGATCCATAATTTGAACCGTTACACCGATCATACCTAATTTCACTTTAGCCCCAGAATATCCTTCCCGCATCCATTTATTTTTCTCTTCCCCACAATACTTTATATGGCCATCCTTGAATTTTTCGACTCTATGTCTTGGACCGGTAATCTTACCTGAAAGTATTATCTGACAACCTCTAGCACCGGCATCCATGATCCTTCTAACGGTTGAATGTCCTGCCCTCCTGAAGTGCCAACCTCTTTCTAAAGATTGGGCCAGTTTCTCAGCCATTATCTGTGAATTTAGTTCTGGAACTGTGACTTCCTGTACTTCTATTTGAGGGTTATCAAACTCGAATTTTTCTTTAACATCACTTGTTAGTTTCCGTATAGTACGACCTTTCCTACCTATTACTAAGGAGGGGCGTTCTATGTGAAGTGTAATCCTGGTACCCATAGGAGTCCTTGAAACATCGCAACCACCAAATCCAGCTCTTTCTGTCCTTTCTTTCAAAAATTCCTTGAGGAGCACTCTGTCCATTTTTTCCTGTATGAATTTCTTCTCTCTTGCCAAATCTATTCACCCCTCTCTTTTAATATAATTTCAACATTTGTTGTTTTTCTATCCGAGGGTGTCGTCCTTCCAAATGCTCTAGGTTGATAACCTTGTATTACTTCTCCCTGATGGGCTGAAATAGATAAAATTTCCATATCATCAGAATCCAAACCTTTGCTTTCTGCGTTCGATTTAGCTTCTTCCAATAAATCCCTTATCTGAGTTGCCACTTTTTTGGGATAACCCCCTGGACCAACTCCTTTTTGATGGGCTATCTGCTTTTTATGTTTTCTATAAGGAACCGCTCTTTTACCTTCAACAACATCATCTAACATATCTATCGCTACATCTACATCTTTACCCCTTACAAATCTACATACTTCGACAGATGTTTTTGGGGAGATCTGTAAATTTTTTCCATAGGCCTTTGCTGTCGTTTCCGGGTCTGGATCCATAGTATATCCCATTCTTCACACACCTCACTTCAATGGAATATATTTAGAAGACCTGGTAGCTCCAACACCGGGACCAGAATGTTCAACTACTCCTCTTGTCATAGCAAATTCTCCAAGATAATGGCCAATCATTTCAGGCTCTATTCTTACCTCTTTAAACTCCTGTCCATTATAAACTGCGATGGTTTTTCCTACAAACTGGGGCATTATGATCATCTCTCTTCTATGAGTCCTATAAACGTCCTTATCTTTGTTTTGAATATTGTCTAAAAACCTCTTTTCTTCTTCGTTCAAGCCTCTTTCTAAGGACCTTCTTGCCCTTGCAGGAAGTATCTCTTTTAACTCAGAAAGTGACATTGATTTGAGTTGGTCAAGAGTATGGCCTCTATAAGTGAATTCTTTTTTCTTCCTAGACGATAATTTTTTCTTAGCCATGATTACTTCCTCCTTTGTTTAGCCTCTTTCTTTTTCTTTTTTTTCTTTTTCTTCTTAGAAGATAGTCTACCAACCTTTCTACCAGGCGGTGCATTAGCAGATACTGTAGATCCTACTCCAACATGCTGATGGTCCCCTCCACCGTGAGGATGATTCACCGCATTCATTGCGATACCACGAACTTTCTTAGGTCTTTTAGCCTTGCTTTTGTATGCATTAAATCGCTTACCAGCTTTGGCAAAAGGCTTTTCTGTATGTCCACCACCTGCAGTTATACCCACAGTAGCTCTACATCTTCTATCAACATTTTTAAATGAACCCGAGGGTAGACGTAATGTCGTAAATTTCTTACCCTGAGATATGATAACTGCATTTTCTCCTGCAGCTTTAACAAGTTTCCCTCCATCTAAAGGCTCTAACTCGATGTTGTAAACAAACATACCTACTGGAATCTTACCTAAAGGCAATACGTTTCCTTTCTTTATTTCCGCTCCAGCACCTACTTCTATGGTTCTCCCAACTCTTAATCCATGATTTGCGAGCATGAATGTAGTTTCCCCGTTTTCAAATTCAACTTCAGCTAAGGGGGCAGTTCGACCCGGGGCATGATGTAGGTCAATTACCTCACCATTTGTCTCTTCTTTTTTAGGATACCCAGGTTTAGCCAAATGTCTATGACTAGGTGAACGATAAGTTGGTGAGCCTTTTCCTCTTCTTTGCGGTATTATTCTCTTTCCCATCTAAAACACCTCAGAATACACCTATCCTCATACCGATCTCTTCGGCCGAATATTCATCAGTAAACTTCACAGTAGCTCTCTTTCCATGTTGGTCAATACGTGTATTTACTTTTTCAACATCAGCTTCGAAAAGTTCACTGATCGCTTCTTTGATCTGCTTTTTATTTGATTTCAATGCAACAATAAACTCAAGTTTATTCTCCTCTTCCATCTTAACCATTGTTTTTTCAGTAACATAAGGATAAAGAACAACTTTATGTGGTGAGTCAAATTCAACCATTTTACCAACCCTCCATCTTTTGAATAGCATTTTCGCTAAATATGGTTAACCTACCCATTTCACCACCCGGTGCTAAATCTTCTACAGAAACCTCATCTGGACTTTTTACAGATATTCCGGCTAGATTTGAAAATGCCTCAATACCCTTACTGTCTTTTGAAAGTACGACAAGCAAACTCACGGGTTTTTTATATTTGCGGCCCCTTAGCTTACCTTTACCGGCCCTGATCTTTTTTCCTTTTTTCGCTCTTTCTATATCAGCGTAAACACCAATTTTCTTAAGGAATTCTATGGCATCTTGTGTTTTCTTAATTTCCTCGATATCCTTTTCAACGATGATAGGGAAATCTATTTCCTCATCAAATTTATGACCTCTTCCCACTACCAAATTTTTCTCAGAAGTTGCAGCTAAAGCAGACCTTCTTGCTTTAGCCCTCTCTTTTTTATTAACTTTCTTACTTCTATCCTTCTCCGGTTTAGGTGGATGAGCTCTCCTTCCGCCAACATTTGGCGGAGATTCAGCAGCTCTGTTTCCATGTTGAGTATATCTCTGTACTCTAGAAAGTCCTTGACCTTTCCCTAATGATTCCGTAGCATGCCTCATGCCAGCCCTTTTTGCTGGCCCATAGGGTTGCCTTCTATTAGCTTGCTCAGCCTCGACAGCTCTTTTGATGATATCTGGTCTTATTTCCTCATCAAAGATAATTGGGAGATCTAAAGCACTTTTTTTATTTCCATCAATACCATAAATCTTAGTTTTCATCTGATTAGACCCCCTGTTTACTCTCGGTAGATATATACGTTAAATTTGGTTCCTTTACTTCAACACCTGTCTTTCGTACTTGATCTCTCATCATAACTAACCTTTTAGCCGGGCCAGGTACAGTACCGTGTAATAATACGTATGAATTCTTAACTTCTCCATACTTTAAAAATCCACCACTAGGTGTTATTTCAGAACCGTCTTCACCCATTTTTAAAACTCTTTTGTTTAATTCAGTTCTTTGATGATACCCCATTTGTCCTGCCTGTGGTACGGTAGGCCGGATATACCCTGGTATGAAAACACCAGTAGTTCCGATATTTCTTTTAGATTTACTATTTTTATGTGATAACAACTTCACACCCCATCTTTTCACATGACCTTGGAAACCTTTACCTTTTGTTACAGCTGTGACATCAACCATATCACCAGCGCTACCAAATTCGGAGAATTCGATATCTTTTCCAAGTTTCTCTCTTCCTATATCTATCCTCTCTTGTATCGTTCCTCCACCGATTCTCAATTCCATTATCTCAGGTTTCTTTTTGGGAAGACCTGAAACTTTCTCAGGGTGTGTATGGGCTATGATCCTTACTTCATCTACATTAGCTTCATCTATCTTCTCCCACATCTTTTCAGTATCATAGCTGTTAGGTATAGGTAATTTCTTTTTAAGTGACTTATCTACTTTCTTAGCCCAAACTTCTCCCATTGTTTTTAAGCCCTCGTGAGTTTCTTCATAGAATCTCAAACCGCATACAGTTATCGGCGGTACTTCTATAACAGTAACAGGCACTCTGACTTCCTGACCGGAAGTAGTACTCGTTGGTCTATAATCAACTACAAATGCATGTGTCATCCCTGCTTTATAACCAGGAAAACCCTGCACTTTTGTAGTTCCATCTGTTTCCGGCCAAGAACGGATCTTGGGCGTCATGCTGGGTGCTCTTTTTCTGGGGGAATACCCCATAGAACCTCTACGTGGATGATGTGTGTCTACCATAGGTACACCTCAATCTAATATTAGTTGCGAAACGCACAAATCTTGTACGTTCAAGCTTGAAGGATAAACTGACCTTCCTGCTCATGTCCATTGACCGTGACGTGCTTTGTGTGGGATCCCTATAGGATTGCCCATCACGTCTGGTCAAAGGCTGAATACAACAACCCATTACAGGGGTCTGTTATATAAACCTAACGGTATACCGATATGCTCATAAATTCCACCAAGGTTGTAATATCCCTTTTAGATCACTTATGGTTGTGACAAGAGTATTTTTAGGTTCCTGCCCAGGTTCACCTATTTTCTGATCAGAAGGTGTATCTATGTCAAGATCTAATACTCCTTTCAAAATAGAGATCCATCCTTCTAAAACCCTTCTACCATAACCAGATAACATAAGATCTATGTGGGGTGCATTAACTTCACGAGCGATATCTGCCGTACTTCTGCCTAGATACTCCAATCCCCTCATATCTAAGGCTAAATCAGTAAGAGAATCTGAATGATGTGGGTCTGAGCCCCCATTTCTGATGATTATATCCGGATTATACTCTTTTATTATTGGAAATATAACTTCTTGGAAACTATAATGATATTCTGCTATGTTGGAATCCCTAGGTAATGGGATATTTATTGTAAAACCTTCTCCAGAATCGTTCCCTATTTCTTCTATATTACCCCTACCCGGATAAAGGGTCTTTGGGTCTTGATGTATAGAGATGAATAGTACATCTTGAGTTCCATAAAATATATCCATAGTTCCATTTCCCTGATGGGCATCCGTATCTAACACACATACTTTTTTACCTTTATTAACAAGGTACTGCGCAGCTACAGCTACATCATTGAATAAACAAAACCCTTCACCTTTTTCCCTTCCAGCGTGATGAAGGCCACCGAAATTGATTAGT
>SL_8KL_010_SEDDRAFT_10002225_pt1 | contig 16473 bp, 14 predicted proteins | sample SodLakKL_010_SED_4_FD_11160 | JGI IMG/M metagenome (IMG submission 11160)
ATGATGCTGTTTGCCGGCCTCGGCAAGTTCGAAGCGATTAGCGGTGAGGCGTTCAACGCTGCGGGCTACCTCGGCAACGTCGACGCAGCAAGCCCGGTCAGTGGGCTGTACGGCGCGATGGCAGCCTCGCCGGCATTTGTCGAGATGGCGAACATCATGGTTCCATGGACGCAGGTGCTGATCGGTATTGCGCTGATCGCTGGTGGCTTCGTCCGCCTCGCTGCGTTCGGTGGCGCACTCCAGATGATGATGTTCTACCTCGGTAGCTGGGAGGGCGACATCTTGGCGGCGTTCGATTCGACGCTCATCTACGCGGTCGTCTTCGTGACGGTCGCCGCACTGGGTGCAGGTCGAATCCTCGGCGCAGACCGCCACATCGAACAACTGGAGGTCGGCGGCGAACCACTCATCGAGCGGTTCCCAACGCTGCGTTACCTCTTGGGCTGAACTGCCCTTTTGCGGTTTACGACTGTCCTGTTTTTGCTGTCGGGTCCCGCGCTATAACCACTCGTTGGACCACTGTTTGATCTCATCGAAAATCGGACTCAATGACTCGCCTTTGTCGGTCAGCGAGTAGTAGGTCGCAATCGGCTTGTCCTCTTCGAACCGTCGACTCACATACCCCGTCTCTTGTAAGTCATCGAGCACGCGCGAGAGCGTCCGGGAGTTCGCGTCTGTCGACCGCTTGAGCTCATTGAATCGCTTTTCGCCCTTCTGTAGATCGTACAGGACGGCCAGCCGCCACTGTGAGCCGATCTCGTCTATCGATTCGATCACTGGACATGGCGTATCGTCGAGTGCTGCGGGCTCCTGTTGACTCATACATGTCCGTTATCGCCGATGCCTATAGTGGTTCGTATTGTAACGTGGTTGTGTTATGTTACTGAGACTCGTCGCCGATCGAGTGGGTCGACTGTTCGGCCGACCGGTCGCTGAGCGCGCTCAACGAGAGGTCGGTCCCTTTCGATTCGCCCGGGAGGATGTCACCGAGCGAAGCGCCGAGTGCGGCCGCAGCCCAGATGACGGTGATTCGTGCGACCATCGCCATCGTTGAGGGGTCATCAACGAACAGCCGGCCCCACATCGTCATCAACATTGTTGTCATCAGCAACGAGACACCGAGCACGCCGACCAGCCGCCGGGGGATCACGCCGAAAATCGGGTTCGTGATCCGCACCTCCCGGACGTCGACGCCGTAGATGACGCCGGCGGTGAGTCCGCAGACGAACACAACGTTGGCAAGCAAAAAGACGGGAACGCCGGCGACCAGAAACTCGACGAAGTGGTCAGCAATCTCGAAAACGCCGTCTTCGACCAACAGCGGCAGCGCGAAGACGATACTGCCGACGACCGCTTCGCCGACGTCCCGACTCGTGTACTTGTCGATCTGGTGATCGACGAACCTCTTGCCGGGCAGGCGTTCGATGAGGCTTCTGGTCGCATCGATCTGCTGTCGCTGGGCGGCTGTGGTTGCGGTCGATTCGAGTTCGTCTAGCTGGCCGAGTACTGCCTCAATGTCGGCTGGCGCTGTCGACGACTCACGAGCCGGGTCAGTCGGCTCCTCAAGCTGCTCGTCGCCCGATCCGTCGGTCTGCATAGCCGTCCAACTCGATCACGGTATAAAAGGCTGCGGACGGCTCGGTTCAGTCGCTGACGACGGTTCGCTCACCGTCGCTGTCGTCGTTTTCGTACTCGTAGACGACGCCGTCTTCCTCATCGGCGGTTACTGTATGCGAGCCATCACAGAACGGTTTGTTGTCCGAGAGTCCACACTGGCAGATGTAGACGGCTCCGCCCTGTGCTTCGAGTTCGTCTTCGTCGACAGCATATGGTCCCGTTTCAGCTTGGGTGACTTTTCGTGCCATGCGTTTGCAATCCACTCTAAAGTTATAATACCCGCAGTGACATTCGTGTTACCAAAACTATCAATCACCCGCGCCGGGCGTATCGTAGCGACTTTGACCGCGCCTGCCGCCGGATGAGGTATGAACGGACAGCTACGCGATGGCTGCGTCGAGATCGGGGGCAATGCTCGCCAGCAGTTCTACGACGCTCGCGGCTACGGCACACCCAACGGCGGCAACTCGATCCGTGTCTCCAGAGTTGAAGCCGCCCATCTACTGTTTCGCGGCGATCTCGACTCCGTCGTCGACCACGACAGCTCGGGCAACCGTCTCGATTTCGAGGACTTTTTCGTTTCCTCAGCCTCAGCGGTCGACCGATTCGCGCTCCGATTTCTGGTGTACGCCGAACTCCGCGATCGGGGCTTCTATCTCTCGCCCGCCCGCGAGGGGTGGCCCGGTGAGGATGAAAACGAGTGGACCGATCTGACTGTCTACCCACGAGGGACCAAACCCGGTGACGGCGAGGCTGCCCACCACGTTGTCGTCCGCGGCGAGCGAGCCTCGATTCCTGCAGACGAACTCCAAGATGTCACACTCGCCATTGTCGACGAGGAAAGTGAGATCACGTATCTCGAAACTGAACGCCCCGAGTTCGACGGCGGCACCACCTATCGGCCGCCTGATTCGCTTACTGGCTCGCTGCTTGATGATCGCGTGGTCGTCTGGGAGGCCCCCGCGGGGTTCTACGAGCACGGCTTTTATGGCCAGCCACTGACTGCCAGAGAAGCGATTCTCGACAGCGCGGTCCAACTCTCGTTGGTCGAAGCCGCCGGGCTCGCCGCCGAGGGCCATCTCGATCTGCAGGGCGTCGACGGCTCAGCAACCGACGCCATCTGCGAGCGTGGCCGCGCAGTCGAAGGCGAGCGGTTCGACCGCCGTCTGGCGGTCTACCGTGCGCTCCGCGACCAGCAGGTCGTCCCCAAAACGGGATATAAATTCGGGGCGGATTTCCGGACGTACAGTACGGTCGAGTCGGTCGACGAGTTGTCACACTCGGAGTGTCTGGTTCGGGTCGTCAGCCCTGACCACGCGTTCGATCCGCGCGAGTTGTCGCTGGATGTGCGGCTCGCCGGCGGGGTCCGGAAACGAATGGTTTTTGCGCTGACCGGAGCCAACGGACACGTAGAGTGGCTCTCTGTGAGCCGACTGACACCATGACTGACGACGACACACCCCAGCCGGTCGACGAGACGCCAGCACGCCGAGTCGACGCCCGTACTGACGGCGGCGTCGACGAGACTACCATCGACCCGTGGGGATCGTCGACAATCGCTGACTACCGCAAACTGTTCGAAGAGTTCGGTATCGAGGAGTTCGAGGAAATTCTCGGCGACGTGCCGAACCCCCACTATCTGATGCGCCGCGGAGTCATCTTCGGCCACCGTGACTACGGGCCGGTCACCGAAGCACTGAACAACGACGAGCCCGCGGCTGTCCTCTCGGGCTTTATGCCGACCGGCGATCCGCACATTGGTCACAAACTCGTTTTCGATGAGATCATTTGGCACCAACAGCAGGGTGCTGATGCGTACGCCCTGATCGCGGATCTCGAAGCCCACTCCGCCCGCGGGATGAGCTGGGACGAGATCGACGAACACGCCGAAAGCTATCTGCTGAGCCTCCTTGCGCTCGGCTTCGATCCCGAGGAGGGAACACTGTACCGCCAATCACAGAACCGCGACCTGCAGGATCTCGCCTTTGAACTCGGCTCGAATGCCCGATTCTCCGAATTCTCTTCGATCTACGGTTTTGATGGTGAGACCAGCGTGAGCCATATGCAGAGCGTCGTCACCCAGATGGCCGACATGCTGTATCCGCAGTTGGTCGACGAACCCAAACCGACCGTCATTCCGGTCGGCCCCGACCAAGATCCCCACGTCCGGCTCGCCCGGGATCTAGCCGTCCGGATGCGCTTTTTCAAGGTAACCGAAGCCTACGCGAGCTTCGAGGCCGACGCTGTCGAACGCGAGCTGTTAGGCACAGCCTACGATGTGTTGGCTGCCGAATCCGCCGATGAGGTAGTTCGCTGTGAAGACGCTGCCGACTGGTTGGCCGACCAAGACGTCGACGCTGAGCACACCGCGGCCCGCGCCTCGGCGGTCGACAAACTCTCCGAGGCCGGGATGGAACCGCTTCGTCCCCGCGTCAGGTTCTTCTACCGCCACGGTCCCGAAGATGCCTTCGAGGCGATGATCGAGGCCATCGAGGGCGAAAAGCGCGTCTACGAGGGCCACATCGACGCCTTCGAGTTGGATCTTGAGGAGGCCGAAGCCCTCGCTCGCGAAATCGAGGTCGACAACGGCGGCTACGGCTTCATCCAGCCGTCCTCGATCTACCACCGGTTTATGACTGGCCTCACGGGCGGCAAGATGTCGTCGTCGATTCCCGCCAGCCACATCAGCCTGCTGGACGACCCCCAAGATGGCTACGACAAGGTCAAATCAGCGACGACGGGCGGCCGCGAAACCGCCGAAAAGCAACGCGAACTCGGCGGCGAGGCAGACGACTGTCCAGTGTATGAGCTGTACGCCTACCTGCTTGCGAACGACGACGATGGACTGGCCCAAGAGGTGTATCAAGAGTGCGTCGACGGCGAGCGACTCTGTGGCGGCTGCAAAGAACAGGCCGCCGAGCTGATGAAAGCGTTCTTGGAAGACCATCAAGAAAAACGCCAAGAGGCAAAACAGCTACTCGAGGAGTTGGATATCGACCTTGAGTCCGCGCGGCGCGGACCGGGCGGTTCACACTAATCCTTCGCTGCCAGTTATAAGTAGGAACAGCCTACCAGCTCAGCCAGACGTCGCCGTTGGTTGTCTCACGGCGTTCGATCAGGCCGACTGTTGCCATCATCTGGAGTCGACTGCGAATCGTCTCAGTAGTTGCTTCGAGTTCTGCAGCCACTGTCGACGTCGGGAGTGCCTTGTGCTCTTCGAGGAGCCTCAAAATCGTCTCATCCGGCAGACTGTCTGCCGAAGGAGTCTGTGTATCACTATCGACAGTCACACCTATACTAGTTGGATCAGGATAATTAATTCTACCGATGATTTCGGTTCTATTTATTAACAGGTCTCTCGAAGCTGGCTTACGTCTTCGCAAACGCTAACTGTCGACCCCACAGAATCCTTTTCAACAACTGTATGCGACTCCCGGATACACAGCTCGCGGTTCTCGAAGCCGCGAACACGACCGACGAACCGACCGTCGACCGGCTGGCCGACGAGACGGATCTCGCGACTGCCGCGGTCACCCGCGCCGCGTTCGAGCTCCGCGAGGCAGGGCTGGTGGCCGTCGACGAAACAACCGAAATCAGCGTTGAACTCACAGATGAGGCTCACGAGTACCTCGCCGACGGCCTTCCGGAGGTTCGACTCTACCGAGCCGCAATCGAGGCCGGAGCCGACGCCGAGCCCGTCCAGATGGGCCAGCTCATCGGTGCATCGGGACTTGGTGGTCCTCAGGTCAACATTGCCCTCTCGAACTTCGCGCGCAAGGGCTATGGCTCGATTGACTCCGGAGAGGTTTCGGGCGATCCCGACGCCGACCCTGATGNGGACCCCGAAGCTGCGGCGCTCGAATCGCTCGCGGCCGGCGAGACCGTCGACGACAGCGATCTCCTCGATCAACTCGAACGCCGTGATCTCGTTGTCCAATCCGAGCGAACCGTCCGGACAGTTCGGCTGACAGAGGCGGGCGAGGCCGCACTCACCGAGGGAATCGAGGTCGCCGAGACGGTCGACCGACTGACGCCTGAGATGCTGACCAGCGGCGAGTGGCAGGACGTGGAGTTCACCGAGTACAACGTCGCAGCCGACGCCCCCGAAATCGAGGGCGGCCGCAAACACATTTTGCGGCAGACTGCCGACCGCGTCAAAGACGTGCTCGTTGGAATGGGCTTTCAAGAGATGGAAGGCCCGCATGCTGACGCTGATTTCTGGATCAACGACTGTCTGTTTATGCCCCAGGACCACCCCGCTCGGACCCACTGGGATCGCTTCGCACTTGATGTGCCGCCGATCCAAGAACTCCCCGACCAACTCGTCGACCGTGTCGAATCGGCCCACCGTGAGGGCGTTGGCACCGACGGCGAGGGGTATCACTCGCCGTGGAGCCGCGAGTTTGCGGAGGCGGTCGCGCTGCGTGGCCACACCACCTCGCTTTCGATGCGGTATCTCTCTGGCTTTGCGGGCGCAAACGTCGAGCCACCTCAGCGGTACTTTTCGGTCGAGAAAGTCTACCGCAACGACACGCTCGATCCGACTCACCTTCTTGAGTTCTTCCAGATCGAAGGCTGGGTGCTCGCTGAGGATCTGTCGGTGCGTGATCTAATGGGAACCTTCGAAGAGTTCTACCGCCAGTTCGGCATTACGGACCTGGAGTTCAAACCCCACTACAACCCCTACACCGAACCCTCCTTCGAACTCTTTGGAACTCATCCCACGACGGGCGAACTCGTCGAGATCGGCAACTCCGGCATGTTCCGGCCCGAGGTGCTCGAACCACTTGGGATTGAAGCCGACGTGATGGCCTGGGGACTCGCCTTGGAGCGGCTCCTCATGCTGATGTACGGCTTCGAGGATATCCGAGATGTGCATGGAACGCTGTGTGATCTTGAACTCCTGCGGGAGACGGAGGTGGTCTACTAATGCCAGTCGTCGATGTCGATCCGGACGAACTCCGCGAGCTGACCGGTCACGACGAAAAAAGCGACGAGGAACTCAAAGACGACCTGTTCAATCTCGGGCTCGAATACGAGGGCGAAACCGACGATGGGCTGATGCAACTCGAGTTCGCGCCCGACCGTCTCGACCGCCTTTCGGTCGAGGGTGTCGCCCGCTCGCTGCGGTATCAGTACGGCGATGATCGCGGACTCTACGTCCCAGAGACCAACGACGCCGACTGGACAATCGAAGTCGACGAGAGCGTCCCCGCGGGTCGGCCCTACGTTTCGGGTGCAATCATCCGAGACGTGAATCTCTCGGAAGACGCCCTTGAGTCGATTATCCAACTCCAAGAGAAACTGCATGCGACGATTGGCCGAAAGCGCGCCAAAGCCGCCATCGGGATTCACGACCTGACGATGATCAAAGGCCAATCGTACGACGACGAGGGTCGACCGTCGATTACCTACACAGGCGTCGAACCGGAAGGCGAGACGTTCGTCCCGCTGGAATCCGACGCCGAAATGACTCCGGCCGAGGTGCTCGAAAATCACGACACCGGCAAAAAATACGCCGACCTACTCGACGGCTTCGAGCGATATCCGGCCATCTACGACGAGCTTGGGCTGTTTTCGTTCCCGCCGATCATCAACGGTCGACGCACGGAGGTCGACCCCGAATCCCGTGATCTGTTGGTCGAACTCACTGGCACTGATCAGTGGACCATCGACCATATCTGCAACATCATCTGTTATGCGCTCTCTGCGCGCGGCGCGACGATTGAGGAGGTTGATATCGAATACCCGGACGCCGAGGCAGCCGACGAGGAGTACGGTCCACAGCTGCTCCGGCCTGATTTCTCGGTTCGCACCAAAACGCTCGCCCACGACCGCATTGAGACGGTTCTTGGAATCGACCTCGATTCCGGGGCCGTCCTGGATCTCTTTGAGCGCTCAGGGCTTTCGGCAACCGTCGACGAGTCGGACGCCGTAGGAACTGCCTACGAGGTGGAAATCCCACCCTACCGGGTCGATGTGCTCCACCCAATGGATCTGGTCGATGATTTGGGCCGTGCCTACGGATTTAACGAACTCGAACCGCGGTATCCTGACGTGGGAACCGTCGGTGGTCGACATGAACGCACTCGACTCGAAGACGCCGCGCGTGCGAGTCTCGTCGGCCTCGGCTTCGAGGATCTGCTGAACTTCCATATGATCTCGCACGAGGCCAACTACGATCGACTCAACGTTGAACCCGGAACCGATGTCGTCGGTGCGGGCGAACCCGTCGAGATCACCGGCCCCTACAGCGAAGATTACACCCAACTGCGCAGTTGGGTGCTGCCCTCGCTGCTGATGGTGCTCGAAAACAACACCCACCGGGCTTATCCGCAGGATCTCGCCGAAATCGGGCTTGCGGCGGCGGTCGACGAATCTGAAAACACCAACGTCGCTGAATGGCGCTCGATCGGCGCGGTGTTGGCTCGCCACGACGCCACGTATGAGGACGCCAAAGCCCGCCTTGTTGCACTGTGTGACGATTTCGGCGTCGATGTTGAGACACCACCGACCGAGCATCCGAGTTTCATTCCAGGACGCGTCGCTGATGTCGTTGTCGACGGCGAGACTGTCGGCGTTGTTGGCGAAATCCATCCGCAAGTGTTAGTCGATCACGACCTAGAGTTGCCGGTTGCAGCGTTCGAACTCCAGCTTTCGACACTACAGTAGAGCCACATCTGTTAAGATCGCTTGGTTGGCCTATTTTTGTGGCTCTGAAACGGTCTCTTCTGGCGGCTGGCTTTCGCCGCTGGCTGTGTCGTCGACCACGTTTGGGAGACTAAACGTCGCGGTCGTCCCATCGTCACCGGTCTTGAAGCGAACACTGCCGCCGAGTGCTGTGCTTCCCCATTCGACCAGCCACAGCCCGATGCCGCTGCCATGTTCGAGATCTGTCTCTTCGCCCTCGTTGATTACATCCAGTTCGTGCGGCGGGATTCCTGGCCCGTTGTCACGGATGTCAAACCGAACTGTCTGGCGGTCGACCACGGCGTCGACTGTGACGGCCGGTTTGTTTGCGGTGTTGTGTTCCAACCCGTTTTCGATGAGGTTGCTGAACACACTGGCGAGCAGTTGTGGGTTCGTCTCGATCCGCAGCGTTCTTGCCACTCGGTTGTCGACTGTCCCACCGTGTTGGTCGGTCAGCGTCTCGGCCAACTCATCTATTAGGGGTTTGATCTCGACTGGCTCGGTGCCGAGTGTCTCTGCTTCGAGTGTCCGCTCGACTGTTCGGGCTTTTTCGCCTAACCCGAGTACGCCCGCAACGTTTCGTTCGGCGACAGTCAACATCTGTTTGCTCTCTTCGCTGTCGCTCTGTTCGCGAACGATTTCGAGATAGCCGCTGGCGACGTTGAGGTCATTCCGCAGATTGTGCCGAAGAATACGGTTGAGCACTGCCAGCCGCTGTTCGCGCTGGCGTTCGGTTGTGATGTCTTGGAGCGTCACCGAATGGCCAACCGGGTTGTCTCCGGAGTCGGTGATCGTCGAGACTGAAACCGCATACTCACGCGGCTGGCGGTCAGTCGGCTGTTGAATCCGCTGGTCGCTGTGGGCGAGATCGACTTCGGGCCAAACGTCGCCGATGGATTGGCCGAGCGCCTCAGTTCTGTCGACTCCCACCGTTTCGGCGGCTGTCCCATTGAGGTTGATAATTCGGGAGTCGTCGTCGACGATGAGCACACCGATTCCGAGATCGTCGATTGCAGTCCGGTCGCCGGCACGTCGGGCTGCGGGGGTGAGTTCGAACATGTTGCGCCGGAAAAACGCGTACATATCGAAGCCGAGATGGATCGGAAACAGCAACGGCGCGAAGTTGAGTTGTGGTGTTGGGCCCACTTGCAGTCCCCACAGCACCAACCCGATGGCAATCGGAATCGGCGACAGCGCGATGGCAATTGTCTGGCGACGGTACAGCGGCCCGTAGCTCGCAAAGGCGTCGACCAAGACGGCGATGCCGACGGTCGTCAGCACCATCGTACTCAGCAGGATGGCGTACACTAATGGCTCGTTGACGAGGTCGACGCCCGCGACACCGCCGACCTCGACGACGGTGTACTCACTCCAGACCAATCCGTGAAGCGGGTTCGTTGCGATAACAGCTGTCAAAAACAACTGTACAGCGACAATAACCCCCATAAGCCGCGAGTTAACGGCCCTTCTCCGCCCGGTGTATTCGAGTGCGAACGCCAGAAAGAACACGCCGCTAAAGTTGATACCGACCCAGATCGGGATCTCGAAGAGAAATCGGAGTGTGGGATCGAACACCAAGAGGGCTGTCCCGTACGAGATTGTCCAAATCGTGACACAGCCGATAACACCCATGAAGTACATCGCACCCGTCTCCTTGCGGTAGGGCCAGAGATACCCCAGAAAGAACACCGACAGCACTCCCGCGACAAACGAACCGATTGCCAGCCACGGAAGCGATGCTACCATTGGCTGAACGATATCACACTCTTAAATAAACTGTGTGGACTGGATTTCAGGCCTGATAACTGTTCAGGCCGGTGGTTCGGCCGGACTGCCGAGCCGATTAACATTAGTCCCCCCGGCGTCTTTCGCCGACTAATGCCAGACGGAGAGTACGATCCAGACGCTGTCGAGCCCAAATGGCAGTCCCACTGGGTCGACGCCGAAACCTACGCTTACCCTGAGGAGTCGACCGATCCGAACACCACCTTTGCGATCGACACCCCGCCGCCAACGGTCTCCGGCAATCTCCACTGGGGCCACGTCTACGGCACCATTTTGCAGGATATCGTCGCGCGCTTCGAGCGCATGCGCGGCAACGACGTGTTCTATCCGTTTGGTTACGACGACAACGGCATTGCCTCCGAGCGACTGACTGAATCTGAACTCGACATCCGCCACCAGGAGTTCGAACGCTACGAGTTCCAGCAGAAATGTCGAGAGGTCTGTGCGGAGTACGAAGCTGGCTTTACCGAAAAAATGCAGGCGATGGGCATCTCTATCGACTGGAACAACACCTACCAGACCATCTCTCCGGAAGTCCAGCGCGTCTCCCAACTCTCCTTTATCGATCTCTATGAGCAGGGCCGCGAGTACCGCAAAAAGGCCCCCGCGATCTGGTGTCCCGAGTGTGAGACTGCCATCTCGCAAGTCGAGACCGAAGACATGGAGGAGGATTCGCATTTCAACGATATCGCCTTCGAACTCGTCGAAGCCGGCAGCGAGCCCACCGCCGATGCGGTTTCGGACGCAGAGTACGAGTACGAAACCGCAACCGAACCGGGCGACGACATCGTCATCTCGACGACCCGGCCCGAACTCATTCCGGCCTGTGTCTCGATGTTCGTCCACCCCGACGACGAGCGCAACGCCCACCTCGTCGGCGGCACCGCGAAAGTCCCCGTGTTCGGCCACGAGGTCCCAATTTACGAGGACGACCGGGTCGACATGGAAAAAGGCACGGGCGTCGTGATGTGCTGTACCTTTGGTGATCAGACTGACATTGAGTGGTACCAAGCCCACAACCTCGACCTCCGGGTTGCCATCGACCAGTCGGGGACGATGACCGACCTCGCTGGCGAGTATGAGGGGATGACCACTCACGAGGCACGGGAAGCTATCGTCCAGGATATCGACGACGCTGGCCAGCTTCGAGACCGCCGCGATATCACGCACATCGTCCAGGTTCACGAACGCGACGACGTGCCCGTTGAGTACCGTGTCACCGAACAGTGGTACGTCGACGTCCTGGACAAACGCGAGGAGTATCTCGAAGCGGGCCGCGAGATGGAGTGGTTCCCCGAAAAAATGTTCACGCGCTACAAAAACTGGATCGATGGCCTCGAGTGGGATTGGTGTATCTCCCGACAGCGCTCGTCGGGAATTCCGTTCCCCGTCTGGTACTGCGATGACTGTGGGACCGAGATCATCGCCGACAAAGCCGACCTACCGGTCGACCCGCTTTCGGATGAGCCACCAGTCGAGAGCTGTCCGGAGTGCGGCTGCTCGGAGTTCGTTCCCGAAGACGACGTCTTCGACACGTGGGCAACCTCCTCGCTCACGCCCCTTATCAACGCTGGCTGGGACTGGGACGACGAAACAGAGGAGTTCACCATGGAACGACCGGAGATCTATCCGATGGATCTCCGACCACAGGGCCACGACATTATCTCGTTTTGGCTGTTCCACACCGTCATCAAATGCTACGAACACACCGGCGAGGTGCCGTTCGATGCGACGATGATCAACGGAATGGTCTTGGACGAGAACCGCCAGAAGATGTCCAAATCGAAAGGCAACGTCGTCGACCCCGACGCTGTCCTCGAAGAGTATCCGGTCGACGCTGCCCGATTCTGGGCCGCGGGCAGCGCGATCGGCGACGATCTCCCATATCAAGAAAAGGGCCTTCGCGCGGGCGAAAAACTGATCCGCAAGCTCTGGAACGCCTCGAAGCTCGTCGAGTCGCTGGCTCCCGACGTAATCGACAAACCCGACGAACTCACCGCCATCGACCGCTGGCTACTCGCCGAACTTGATGCGACGATCACCGAGACAACCGACTACCTCGACAACCGGGAGTTCTCGAAAGCACGCGACAATCTCCGGACGTTCTTCTGGGGGACGTTCTGTGATGACTATCTCGAAATCGCCAAACAGCGACTCGACGACGGCGAGGACCGATCGGCGGCCTACACGTTGCGGACGGCCCACGAACGGTTCCTCAAACTGTTTGCGCCACAGCTTGCTCACGTCACCGAAGAGCTGTACCGAGAGATGTACGACAGCGAAACGAGCATCCACCACTCAGGGTGGCCCGAACCGCTCGGTCTGGAAGCCGACCGTGAGGGTGGCAACGCCGCGATGTCGGTTGTCGGCGCGCTCCGCAAATACAAAAGCGACCGCCAACTCCCACTCAACGCTGAACTCGGTGCGGTCGACGTCTACGGCCCAATCGACGGCTTCGAGTCGGATATTCGTGGTGTGATGCACGTCGACGACCTCACCGTGCTTGAGTCCGAACCCGAAATCGAGAGCGTCATCACCGAGATCAAACTCGACTACGCGAAGGTCGGCCCCGAGTACGGCGCGCAGGTGCCTGATCTCGAAAGCGGGATCGGGTCGGGCGACTATGAACTGGTCGACGACGAACTCCACGTCGCTGGCCAAGAGCTTGGCCCTGATTTCTTCGAGGTCAAACGCGAACGCCAGTACGTTGGCGACGGCGAGATGCTGGAAGCTGGCGAGACGATTGTGATCGTCGACGAATCGTAGCTACTCCGCACCTTTTTGAGTCCGTATAAGTAGTTGGTTGCTACGTTCTGGTAGGAACTGGTTAATCGAGGTCGACGCCCACTGCCTCGTCGATGGAGTCGAAGCCGTCTCGATCCAGCAGCTCCAGTAGGCCCTGATTAATGTCCCGTGCAATGGCTGGTCCCTCGAAGACCAGACCCGTATACAGCTGGACGATGCTCGCTCCGTTCCGGATCTTCTTGTAGGCTCCCTCGGCGTCGCTGATCCCACCGACGCCAACGATTGGGGCGTCGGTTCGCTCGGCGATAAACCGAATGAGATTGGTTGCCTCGTCTTCAATTGGCTTACCCGAGAGGCCGCCCGTCTCGACTTTGTTCGGATTCTGCAGCGTGTCGGGGCGATTTGTTGTGGTATTGGTGGCGATCACGCCGTCGAGGTTGAGTTCGTCGACGACGCCCAGTGCGTCCTCGATGGCTTTCTCGGGGAGATCCGGCGAAAGTTTGACGAGCAGTGGCTCCGCACCGGCGTCTTTCAGCGTTCCCAGAATGTCTTCGAGTGCCTCACGGTTCTGCAGCGACCGCAGGCCGGGCGTGTTTGGGCTCGACACGTTAACTGCGAAGTAGTCGCCAGCGTCGGCCACACGTTCGTAGGTATAGAGATAATCGTTGGCCGCGTCTTCGAGCGGCGTCGACTTCGATTTACCGATGTTGATTCCTAATGGGACGTCTGGCTGGGGCTCGTCGTCGAGTCGCTGGCCGATCCGGTCGGCCCCCTCGTTGTTGAACCCCATCCGATTGATCAGCGCCTCGTCTTCTGGGAGTCGGAACATTCGCGGCCGGGGATTGCCAGGTTGGCGTTCGGCGGTGACGCCGCCAATCTCGACGTGGCCGAACCCGAGGGCTTCGAGCATCCGGGTGATCTCGGCGTTCTTATCGAAGCCTGCGGCAACACCGACTGGATTTGGGAACGTACAGCCGAAGACGGTCGTGCGGAGGCGTGGGTCTTCGACCGTGTAGCGTCGACGGAGCCGATTCATTATCGGTGTCCCTTGGACGGTCCGTAACCCACGATGAACAAGTCGGTGGGCAGTCTCGGGCGGCAGCGAAAAGAACACGGGCTTTGTGATACGATAGAGGCTCATACCGATAGCTCAACAGGCCACAACAATCAAGCTCTCGAAGCCTCGATCAGTGATTCGGTACGGAACGGCCTAAAAATCGTGTTCGACTGTCTCTGGGTCTGCTTTCTGAATGATTATCTTCCCATCGCGCACACGGACGAACACTTCGTCGCCGATATCCATGCCGGCAACTGCGAGTTCGTCCTCGTGTAGGTTAACATGGACGTTGTGATACTCGCCGTCTTCGTCTTTCGCACCACTCGGGCTGAGCTTTTTTTTGCGAACCATCGCGGGTGTCTGTCTCCACTTCACCCCACCGCATACATAAGTGTTGTTTACCAACTCTCAGGTGTTGTAACCGCGCGCTGTTGCTCTGAGCCAATATATCGCTAGTCGACACCGCGCTTGCGACGAAAACCGACCGGCGGCTGTACGATAGTACTTAAACGTTTGGCCAAGAAGTGCTCATTTCCCCGATATATTTATAGTATACTATGTCCTCGGTTGCCATGGTGAGTAAAACCATGGTACGTGAAGATGGTAAACGGAATTTCGCGCTCCGCGAGTCGGACGGTTCAGAAGAAAGCGTCTTTTCGGGCAACACCCCGAGACAGGCCGCACTAAAAGCCGCCCGCCGGCTTGAGCCGGCCAGCTCCGAAGACGCCGCCGAGCGCGTCGACCTCGAACTCCGCGAGAAAGGAACCGATAAGGTCCACATCTATGAAGGGTGGGCCTGGCAAGAGGAGGCTCCTGACAACTCTCCCGACTGGATGCCCGAAGAGATCACGGAGGCCAACGTCTCCAAGCAGGGTATCGAACACCTCGAGGAGTGAGTTCGCTCGCAGTTCACTGTTCTTTTGCGCCGCGTTGTCGTGCCGATACTGTTTAGTCTCGGTGCTGCTGAATCGAACCTGCGCGGCTATTCACCCGGCGAGACCGACTGTACAAGCACGGGATGACCGGCCGATCTCCTGCCGCGTGACATTTTACACTGTCGCTACTGGTCAATAGATTTTCGCGCGCGCTCACGTACGCGTCTGTTTCACATCAGCTTGTGGTCGACTGCTGGTTCGTCGCTGTTGAGTTGTTGGCAATCGAAGGTATGTGACCGCACGCATACGGCATGAAACCGCATGACGTAGCGGCTCTCGGTCGACGGCGTTAAATACATACCTCCCATCCGAATGAATGCGAAGGTCGGTCGGGTCACTCTGACCGACACCCGCTGTCGGAATCGCCCGACGGCGGCCATCTCGAAACAACGCCCTTAAGTGTATCAGGGCATTCGGATGGAATGCAGACAAAACACACGCGAGATTGCAAGGCCGTTCAATCCGGCCGGCACTCGTGGATCAACTCGAGGTGAGTTCGACGGGTTTATACCCAACACTCACATACGATTTGATCCGAAGAAATGGGGATCCCGCCCCTGCGGTACGCCGTACAGATGGGATCTGACGTTAGCCTTGGTAGTTCGGTGTCACCCGATTGCTCGGAGGACGCCGGACTCGGACCATGCAATGAGACACATATATTTGGTGACCAGTCTCTCTTAGAGAGACTGTTCCCGCCACCCCCACACCCTTTGGGTGTGGAACATTCCGGTTGATCCTGCCGGAGGACATTGCTATTGGGATTCGATTTAGCCATGCTAGTTGTACGAACTTAGATTCGTAGCAGATAGCTCAGTAACACGTGGCCAAGCTACCCTTCAGACTACGATACCCTCGGGAAACTGAGACTAATAGTAGATACGGTACGCACGCTGGAATGCAGCGTACTCCAAACGTTCCGACGCTGAAGGATGCGGCTGCGGCCGATTAGGTAGACGGTGGGGTAACGGCCCACCGTGCCAATAATCGGTACGGGTGATGAGAGTCAGAGCCCGGAGACGGAATCTGAGACAAGATTCCGGGCCCTACGGGGCGCAGCAGGCGCGAAACCTTTACACTGCACGCAAGTGCGATAGGGGAATCCCAAGTGCGAGGGCATATTAGCCCTCGCTTTTGTTGACTGTAAGGAGGTCAACGAATAAGAGCTGGGCAAGACCGGTGCCAGCCGCCGCGGTAATACCGGCAGCTCGAGTGATGTCCAATTTTATTGGGCCTAAAGCGTCCGTAGCTGGCCAGCCAAGTTCGTCGGGAAATCCACCTGCCCAACAGGTGGGCGTCCGGCGAAAACTGTCTGGCTTGGAACCGGAAGGCTCAGAGGGTACGTCTGGGGTAGGAGTGAAATCCTGTAATCCCAGACGGACCGCCGATGGCGAAAGCACTCTGAGAGGACGGATTCGACAGTGAGGGACGAAAGCTAGGGTCTCGAACCGGATTAGATACCCGGGTAGTCCTAGCTGTAAACGATGCTCGTTAGGTGTGGCACCCACTACGAGTGGGTGCTGTGCCGTAGGGAAGCCGCTAAACGAGCCGCCTGGGAAGTACGTCCGCAAGGATGAAACTTAAAGGAATTGGCGGGGGAGCACTACAACCGGAGGAGCCTGCGGTTTAATTGGACTCAACGCC
>SL_8KL_010_SEDDRAFT_10002226_pt1 | contig 16470 bp, 23 predicted proteins | sample SodLakKL_010_SED_4_FD_11160 | JGI IMG/M metagenome (IMG submission 11160)
CTATCATTGCCTTTATGTCTCGTTGGTCATACTGGATAGGGATATCCAGATCCTTTAAATCAATTCGTTCTGCATCTTCTTTTTTCCGCTCATCGACAATTTTTCCATTCCAGCTGCTGAAAAGTACCTTGGCCATTTATCCCTCTCTCTCCCTACTCTAGTCAAATTGCTTGTCTCTATTGCCAAGTTATTTCTTCGTCATCTTTTAATAAATTCCTTTTATTCTTTTTCAATCAATTGTTCTTCTTTGAGTATCCGTGAAGCCTGAACGGCAATGCCTACCGCGTTATCTGATGCATATCTTGGTTCTGCATTGTAAAACATCCAGCCAGGTAGTCCATTTTTTATACGTTCCCTTATATAACTGTTGGCTGTTACTCCTCCAACAGTAATAAGTCCATCGTATGCTTCATTCTCCAAGGCAAGGTTTTTGACGGCCTGACATAAAGAATCAGCAATACACTTTTCAACAGCCCGGGCAAGTTCGTACTTTTCGCAGCCATTTTGCAGCATCCTTTCTGCCTGGCTGGCCGGACCGGAAAAGCTAATATCGCTGCCCTTTACTGCAACTGGCAATTCGAAGCCGTCATTTACAGATTGCAACGCTAATTCTTCCAGTTCCGGCCCTGCGGGAAATTGCAAACCCATCATCCGGCCGATCCGATCTATGAACTGGCCTGCATTCAAATCAGAACTGCCTGCCAGCAATTTGAGCTTTAAATGTCCCGCTTTCCATTCTTCGGAAGAGATTATCTCTGTGGTTCCTCCTGACAAATGCAGCACAAGGTATTTTCCTTCAGGCACTGCAGCTGACCATAACCCTGCCATGACATGGCCTTCCTGGTGGGTTGTATTAAAATAAAAAAGGCCCATGGTTCGGGCCATTAAAGAACCAAAGGCTTCGCTTACTTTAAAAACAGGCATGTATGAATCTTCAACGGGACGTGGCTTGGTAGCAGCCGCTATTGCTTTTAATGCCTTGTGATCAATTTTATCCTGGCAATCATCCAATAGTTGAGGCAGGTTGTTTAGATGGGCAAATACTGCTTCCGACTGGCGCAGCCCAAGACTTCCTGCCTTAACCGGAAGCAACTTGCGTTGATCTATAACCAGGTTTTCATCCTGGTCAACAATGGCCAGTGCAGAAGTATATGCTGATGTATCAATACCTAGCGCAAGGAATTTATCATGTTTTGTTTTCAAGAGCCTCTCCTACTGCCCGGTCCAGTACTCCGTTAATAAATCCAACAGCCTCTCCGCTGCTGCCGTACTTCTTTGCCAGTTCAAGAGCTTCATTAATTGATACAGCATGAGGTATATCCGGCCTGTAAATGATCTCATAGAGGGCAAGTCTGAGCAGGTTGCGATCTACAGCAGAAAGGCGATCAATTTCCCACTTAACCAGGTACTTTTTAATAAGTTCATCCAGAACAGGCCTGTATTTTTCAGTTCCTTCAACCAGTTCACGAACAAAACTTTGCTCAGGCTGTTCCAGGTTAAAATCTTCAAGTGAATGCCGCAAGGCCAATTCAGCCCGGCATTTACCCACATCAACCTGGAATAGGGCCTTGAATGCTATTTCTCTGGATAGTCGACGGGACAATTAATTCATGCCTCCATAAATATTGAACAAAATAATACAAAGAAAACAGGCTAAAGGGAAAGCTGAAGCTCTGAATTTATTTCCAATCCCTTGATAGCCTGTATGTTTTTACTGATCGTCTCTGGGAGCAAAAATCCGGTCTAAGTAAAGACCGACATTTTTGCTAACCTCCAGCCTCCAGCCGATCAACAAACCGATTCCGACACATAGGTAAACAAACACGCTCCACCAGAACCCAATTATAATCACTAAAATAGCGAATATCAGGCCGAGCAGGCCGCCTAGTATTTTACCCCAGTGTTCTTTTACTACATACCACCAGTTTTGTTCAGACAAAGCATGCTCCTCCTTTTTGAATTGCAATCGTTAACTCTTTGAAGCAGACTGTTCTGTATCAATATTTTCTACGTTCACTTTAACTTCCAAAACTTTTATACCGGTTATCTCCTCAATATACTCCTTGGTTCGTGCCTGCAGATCACTGATTAGATCGGGAAGGGCAACATCCGGCTTAACACCAATCTTGATATTTATAATGAATCCTTCATTTGTAAATACTGCTTTTCTGCTTATATCTTTGATGCCATTGATCTGCTGGACAACTCTTAAAACCATGTTTTCCACCGCAGATATTGATATGATAACTTCTCCGTATTCACTGCCTTTTAGTACTGCATCAGCTGTTTTTCCAGCCGGTTTAAAACTAAAGCAAGTAATATAAGTGCGATCAATGCAAGTATCGCAATCCCAACAATTATCACATTTTCTCCAGCCCAGGCAGGTAGTATAACTGCATCATCCAGACCGGGAATTAAATTAAAGTTTATCACGACCAGGAATAAAGCTCCACCAATGAGCACCAGTGCGATAAACACCATCAGTATACGGGCTAATGTTCTCATTACTACTTCCCCCTTGTTTACTTTCAGGATCGCCTTATTGCTCTTTAACTTCCTCGTCTTCTCCTTCAACCACTTCGGCTTCTAAAGCTTCCTCAGCTTCTTCTTCCTCTTCATCTTTGGGGAAGTGAACACCCTGAACATGGATATTAACGTATACAACTCTTAAACCGGTCATAGTTTCAACCGCTTTTTTCACTGATTCCTGGATATCCCACGCTACATCCGGAATACGCACACCATAGTTAACCATGATAAAGATCTCTATTTTTGTTTCTTCTTCACCGACTTCGACTTTAACTCCCTTGGAGAATTGGCGCCGACCGAGAACTTCAGCAATACCACCGCCAATTCCACCGCTCATTGAAGCAACACCTTCAATTTCAGTAGCGGCAAGACCGGCAATTATTGAAACCACTTCATCAGCTATTTTCACTACGCCCAATTCTGTAGGTAACATACGGCTTTCTTCCTGAGCCATAATTATAACCTCCCTTTTCTAGTTTGGCTTGATAATCTTGTTATTAATACCATAATTATAACAGAATGCTTCAATTCATTCAATTTATCAACCAAAAACAGGGTTTTATATATAGTGCCGTAACTGTCCTGCAGTAATGTGACAAAACAGGTACGGCACCGGTTGTCATGAAAGTAAGCTGCAATAAGCTAACTTATTCTTCTTTATCAATCTCCTCGGGTAGCTCTTCAATGTCCATATCCCATTCTTCATCATCTACCAGAACTACTTCACCGCAGCCGGGACAGGTAACTTCGATTGCATCATCATGATCAAGGATACTTTCGTCAACCACAACAATTTCTCTGCAATTAGGGCATTCCATTGAAAAGCCATCTGCAAACTCTTCTAAAATGTCGTCTTCATAATAATCGTCATCTTCATCATCATCTTCTTCATAGAAGTCGTCTTCAAGTTCGGTCAAATCGTCATCAATCGCTTCGGTATACTCAAAAAGATCTTCATAGTCGACGCTGAGCTGCTCTATTTCATCAGTCATATCTTCGAGTAGGTCGATAACACGCTGCAGCACCTTCTGCTCCTTGCTCTCTTCACCTAAATCCAGTCCCTCGGTAAATCCACGTAAGTATGAAACTCTTGCTTTCAGATCTTCAGTCATAGGTATTCCCTCCCTTTGATAATAATAATTAAGCTCTTTCCAGGTAAGAGCCGGTTCGAGTATCAATTTTGATTTTATCTCCACTGTTAACAAACANCGGNACCTGGACAACCAGACCCGTTTCCATNGTGGCCGGTTTGGTNGCGCCTGAAGCAGTATCTCCCTTTATGCCCGGTTCCGTATCGGCTACTTCCAGGATAACAGTAATGGGCACATCTACGCCGACAACTTCATCACCAAGCATGACAACAGTCAAGCGGTCATTTTCTTTTAAGTACTTACTTCCTTCGCCCAATGTTTCAGCGGGAAGGGCCAGCTGCTCGTAAGTTTCAGCATCCATCAGGTAAAAGGTGTCATCATCACGATAAAGGTATTCCATTTCCTTGCGCTCCAGGTGAGCACGGGCCACTTTTTCACCGGCCCTGAAAGTGTGGTCTACAATCGACCCAGATCGCAGGTTCTTCAGCTTGGTACGGACAAAAGCTGCCCCTTTTCCGGGCTTTACATGCTGAAATTCGAGAACACTGTATATCTCACCATCCATCTCAATGGTTATACCTGTTTTAAATTCGTTTGTTGAAATCATAGCTACTCCTGCCCTTCAAAAATTTATCACCTAAAGATTGATTAGTTCCCGCGGACTTTTCGTCAGAGATTCCCCACCCTTTTTAGTTACTACAACCATATCTTCGATTCGGACCCCTCCCTGGCTGGGAATATAGATCCCGGGTTCTATAGTTACTACCATACCGGGTTCGAGTTCAGTTGTTTTTAAATGGTTCAAAGTTGGCTGTTCGTGAACTTCCAGCCCAACCCCGTGCCCCAGGCCATGTCCGAAGTATTCACCGTAACCGGCATCCTTAATAATATTTCTGGCTACGGCATCAACTTCATTAACAGGCAATCCCGGCTTTACAGCAGCAGCTGCTTCATGCTGTGCTTTATAAACAATATCATATATTTGCTTCTGCTGCTCACTAATTTTTCCGAGAGCAATAGTTCTGGTCATATCGGTAGCATATCCGTCAAATATACCGCCGAAATCAATTGTTACCATTTCTCCGTCCTGCAATTCCTTTTCCGTTGCCATCCCGTGGGGCAGAGCGCCGCGCTGCCCGGAGGCTACAATAAAGCGGAAAGATTTTTCTTCGGCACCCTCTTTTAGTAAAAACATTTCCAATTCCAGGGCCAGCTCCCTTTCAGTAATCCCGGGCTTTGCCATGTTACTAATCATTGTAAAGGCCCGATCGAGAACTCCTGCTCCTATACGCATAATGGCTATTTCATCAACATCTTTGATGATGCGGAGTTTTTCGGCAGTCTCTTTTACCGGAACCATCTCGGCAGGCAGCTTTTCTTTCATTTCTTCCAATGCTGAGTATACAACCTGCCCTGCTTCAAAGCCTAATTTGTTCCAGCCATTCTCTTCGATCAGGGGGGCAATACTTTTATAAAGATCATCCTGCCATCGTATTACCTCAAAGTGGGGAGCCTGTACTTCTGCCTGGCTGACATAGCGAAAATCTGTTATAAGGAGCGCCTTTTCTGCGCTTATCAAAAGAACCCCTGCCGTGCCCCGGAAACCGCTTAGATAACGACGGTTAATGGTACTTGATATAACCAGGGCGTCAATACTTTCTTCTTCGATCAGCTTCCGAATTTTATCCAGACGTTCTGCTAAGTATTTCTTCTGGTTCAATCTTAAAATACCACCTGACTTTAGTTTTTGATAATATTTACCAGTGCCTCAAGACCCAATATATAGCTGTCGGGGCCAAAACCGCAAATAACTCCACTGGCAATAGGAGAAATAACCGAATCATGCCTGAAAGATTCACGCGAAAATATGTTGCTGATGTGAACTTCTACCAGGGGTAAGCCGCACCCGGCCAGGGCATCGCGCAGGGCGTAGCTGTAGTGTGTAAGGGCTCCGGGATTTACTAAAATCCCATTGCAATCCTGTTCTGCATCTTGTATTTTGTCAATTAACTCTCCTTCATGGTTGGACTGGTAAAAGTCCAGTTCTGCCCGGAGTGACTCACCGCGCTTTTCCAGGGCCCGGTTGATCTGATCAAGAGTGATTATGCCGTATATATCGGGTTCCCTGCTGCCGAGCATGTTAAGATTTGGGCCGTGCAGGACAAGTACTTTCAACTCAGCCATTATCAGGCCGCCTCCTTCTTCAACTCTGACATGTTTATTTCACCCGACACTTAAAAATTCCTGCCTTCCAGGAAAAAAACATCTAACAGCCCTGCAGTTTTTTAATTATTTCTTCCGCCAGCTCTTTAACACTTTTGTTCTCTGTATTAACACAAATGTCATTATTGCTGTAATAAGGCTCGCGTTCCTCAAGGATCGCCCTTACTGCTGCTTCCGGATCTTCTACATCAAGCAGGGGGCGCCCGCCTTTCTGCAGTGCCCTTGTCACTATTTCGCCGGGGCTTGCCTTTAAATGTACCAGCAAGCCGGCCCGGGCCATATTGTTCCTGTTCTCTTCGCGTATTACTGCACCTCCCCCGGTAGCAACGACAAGGCTGCCCCGGGGATAGTCTTTCAAGCCGGCAATTACTTCACTTTCATGATCCCTAAAACAGTTTTCTCCATGGTTTTTAAATAGTTCTACTATGGTCATACCGGTTTTTTGCTCGATGAGCAGGTCCGTGTCAAGAAAGGTCCTGCCGAGCTTAAGCGCCAGCTCTTTCCCGACAGCGCTTTTCCCTGTGGCCATCATTCCAATCAGGATAATATTTTTATCCATTTTATTATCAACCATGCTTTCCTCCATTTTTACCAGCTTGCCGGCGGCTTATCATCAATTCTGACCCGTCCTGTGGCCGGAGTTACAATTATATAAAGTACGTCTCCGGAATCATTGGTCAAAGAGACAGTGCCTCCACTGTTTGGAGCACCAGTGCGGCTAAAATATAACAGGCGGTAACCGTCCTTTAATGGAAAATTGTTTGAACGATAGCTGACGCCAGGGCTTAGCTTAACTGTTTTTGTCTGCCCGCTCTTACCATCTTTGATCCGGTAATCATCTTCATAGGTCCGCATCTCAATCAAATGAGACCATCCGGTAGTAATTGCTTTCTGTTGAGCTGCGCGAATATCGATGGCCATGCCCCGCGCGGCCAACTCCAGGTTTCTTTTCTTCCCGAAATCGGCCAGGGCCGGTGTGGCAATTAATACAATAATTCCGAGCAGCGCTATCACGCAAACAAGTTCAACCAGGGTAAAGCCTTTTTCGTTTCTGACTTTTAACAATTCAGTTACCTCATTATATTTATTATGGATATTCTAATCAATTGTACAATTCTCCCTGAAGAAACGGCCCATCACCAGGGACTTATGTTCAGAACCATCTATGGTTGTATCAATAATACTGCTGAAAGTAGTCCTGACCACTTCATTAATTGTAGTTATACCGTTTTCAATGTTTCTCAGGCCGTCGAGCACAAGGGGTTCCATGCCCTGATTGATTGCCTTCTCTTGCAAAACCTCGGTTGTCACACCCTGCAGTATATATTCCTGCAGCTGCTGATTAAGGACCAGCACCTCCTGGATTGAAGTACGACCTCTGTAGCCGGTATTATTGCAGTGCCTGCAGCCGGCACCCCGCCATAACTGCCGCGGTGGATCTTTTTTGAAGTAATGCCTGTAAAAATGCTTTTCATCTTTCTTTAGCTCGTATTCTTCCTTGCAATGGCTGCATATTTTTCTGACTAAGCGCTGCGCTATAACACCGACCAGTGATGCTGTAACAAGGTAGTTTTCAAGACCCATATCGATCAGGCGGGTCACTGCGCCTGCTGCATTATTTGTATGAAGCGTGCTTAGAACAAGATGACCGGTAAATGCAGCCTGAATAGTTATTTTAGCTGCTTCAAGATCCCTGATCTCTCCAACCATAATCACATCAGGATCCTGGCGCAGAATTGAACGCAGAGCATTGGCAAAGGTACGATTAATTCTCTGGTTAACCTGGACCTGGTTTATTCCCTTCAAACGGTACTCTACAGGGTCTTCTACTGTAATAATATTATCTTCGGGACGATTTAAGTAGTGCAGTGCTGAGTACAGCGTAGTGGTTTTACCACAACCCGTCGGACCGGTTACAAGCAGGAGTCCAGAATGGTTTAACAGAAGCCCTTTCAATAAATTATAATTCGCCTGGAGAAGCCCAGCTTTTCAAGGGGCAGAACAATCTTTTTTTTATCCAGAAGGCGAATTACCACTTTTTCTCCCTGCACTGTGGGTAGGGTCGACACGCGCAGGCTGATACCTCCACCATTTTTCTGCCATTCAATATTACCATCCTGGGGTATCCGTTTTTCTGCTATATCTAAATTGGCCATGATTTTCACCCTGGAAACAATTTTAGCGCGGGCATGACCTGGAATCCTGGTTAAATCATGCAGCACTCCATCTAAGCGCATCCGCACTCTTAAGCTGTTTTCATCCGGTTCCAGGTGGATATCGCTGGCTTCTTCATCAATAGCTTTTTCAACTATAGAGTTAACCATGCTGATAACCGGAGCCTCATCAGCCTGAACTTTGACAGCGCTTTCCTCATATGTATTACCCTGGTTAGATTCTTCGATACTGTAATACTGTGTAACCAGGTAATTAATACTGCTTTCACTGGCAATAACCGGATTAATATCAAGTCCGGTTAACATCGACAGGTCATCAAGGCAGTTCAAATCGAGTGGGTCTGTCGTAGCAAGCGTAAGCTGTTCATCTTCAACATAGAGCGGCATAATCCGGTGCTGTTTTGCCTTCTCCGCCGGTATCAGGGCAGCTATCTCCGGAGTAATATTAAACTGTCCCGGCTCAACCCGGGGAATTTTATAGTGTTCTTCCAGAACATCATAAAACTGTTCTTCCGTTATGATCTTTTTGTCAATTAAATATTTACTTAAGCGTTGACCCTGCTGTTTGTGTTCTTTCAGAACCATACCTAACTGTTCAGAATTGATTAAACCTGACTCCAGCAGGGCTGATTCCAGTCGTCGCCGACCTAATGCAGCCACCGGCACTCACCTCTACGTGAAATTTATAGCTTTGCGCATCTCAAGAACCGGTGCCTTCCTGCCGGTTATCTTTTCAAAAGCAATAATTGCCTGCCAGAGCAGCATGCCCAGGCCGTTGTATGACCGGCCTCCCATCTTTTCAAACTGCTGCATAACAGAGCTTTTAGCAGGATTATAGCGCAGATCAATTAAAATGCTTTTATCGAAAATAATGCTGCTCCTGCAGAGCAGGGCATTGAAATGTTCGAGGTCGGTTGGAAGGGTATAAACAAACAGGCGGAAACGTTTCAGTTCTTGAAGTAGTCCCGGATCATCCAAAGGTAAAGCAGAGCATTTGTTTATGCCGCTTTTCTTTTTTATTAAGGCTGCAAAATTTTCGGCTTTATCAACACTGCGATTTACCATTAAGATCTCGCTTGCACCGCTTTTGGCCATGGTGTATGATATTGCCCGGGCTGACCCACCTGCGCCTATTACTACTACAGGCTGGCTTACGTCATAATCTGGTGCTGCTTGTTTTAAAGCATGGTAAAAACCTGATCCATCTGTGGAAGTTCCGAAAAGATGGCCGTCACAGTTAACAATTGTATTAACGGATCTAATTATTTTGGCTTCTTCTGATATTGAATCAAGACCGGGTATAACTGCTTCTTTGTGGGGACTTGTCACGTTTGCGCCGGCTGCAGATAGTGCCCGAATACCGGATACCGCTTCGCCAACCCATTCATTTTCAACTTTTGCTGCCAGGTAAACATAGTTTAAACCAAGCGCTTTATAGGCAGTGTTATGTAACAGCGGTGAGAGGGAGTGTTCAACCGGGTTGCCCAGCAATAAACAAAGTTTAGTTTGTCCGTTTATAGTCTGCAAAATTAACAACTCCAGCAAAGAATTAAGCATAATTATAGCACAGAGAGCAGGTCGATGGAATAATAATATACAGATATTTCTCAAAAACTGTTTAAAAAACAAAAACCCGGCAGGAATTAAGCAGGCTGCGTCGAATAATTATCAGCGCAAAAGTATATTTAAACTAACTTACCTTAATCGACCCGAGAGGAGCCATCACAGCTTTTATGGAGCAATATCCACCGTTCATTATGATATTTATCTTCCTGGTTGGGCTCTGCTTTGGCAGTTTCCTAAATGTGCTGGTTTACCGTCTTCCTGAAAAAAAATCCATAATTTCTCCACCATCCAGCTGCCCATCCTGCACCACCAGGCTTGGAATTGTTGAGCTAATACCTGTAATTGGTTACATAATTCTCCTTGGACGGTGTCGCCACTGCCATTCTGCAATCAGCATCAGGTATCCCCTTGTTGAGTTGGCCTGCGGGGCCCTGTTTGCTTTCACCTTTTACTATTTCGGATTAACTATAAACGCTTTTTTCTACCTTGTTTTGCTTTACCTGTTAATGGCCATAGCCCTGATTGACCTGCAGTACCGAATCGTTCCGAATACCCTGGTAGCCGCAGGCTTGTTAGCCGGGCTTATTTTCTACCTTCCCGCTGCAATTAACCTCGTTCTTGAACTGCCGGCCGGGTTAATTGTCGAAAGGGAACTACTTGATGCTGCAGCGGGTTTCCTGGCAGGTGGTATAATCATGCTGATTATATTGCTTGTCAGCCGTGGAGGCATGGGAGCAGGCGACATGAAAATGATGGCCATGATCGGTCTCTTTGTCGGCTTGCGAGGAGCAGCGGTGGTTATGCTGCTGGGTTTTTTCCTGGGAGCCCTGGTTGGAGTAACATTTATGGCCCTGGGCAAGTTGACGCGTAAAGACGCCCTGCCCTTTGCCCCCTATCTTTCCCTGGCAGCCATGATCCAGGTCCTGTGGGGCGATTATATATGGAGCTGGTATATGAATCTGATTAGATAATTAACACATAAACATTCAAACTTTACAATGCAGCTTAATCGCACAAGGAGAAGCACCGGTGAACAAGACAATAATTCGCAGCAACGGCGGCTATACTTTTATTGAATTGCTAATTGCAATTGCTATTCTGGGCATGATCGTTTCCCCCTTCCTGATGATGTTTACAGGCAGCTATCTATCTATTAACAGCTCAGGCAATCAGTCAATAGCTATTAACCTCTGCCGCCAGCAGGTTGAAAAGATCAAGGCCCTGGGATACGATTCAGCACTATCCAATTATTCTGCGGACAAGGTTAATATAAATACCCTTGAAGAAAACATAGATGGTTTTCCCGGTTTTAAGAGGTTGACGATTGTCAAACCCTATATTTTTACCTGTACAAATAACCCCGAATTAGATGTAGAACTGCTCTTAATTGAGGTATCCGTCACCTGGAAGGAGAGCAAATCAGAAAGGCAGGAAATATTAAAAACTCTGCTCAGTAACCGTTAAAAACAATGAACAAATTCAAACTTAGCCACGGCTTTACCTTAATTGAATTACTCATAACCCTGACTATAGTGGGTTTTATCCTTGCTGCTATCTATACATTTTACCTGACCGGATTAAAAAGCTGGCAGCGGGGTGCCGATTCTATGGAAGCCCAGCAAAGTGCCAGGATCGCTGTAAACAGGATCATAACCGAACTACGTTACGCTCACCTGCTCAGTTTGCACGGAGATAATTCTGAAGTGAGGTTTAAAGTCAGCCCGGATGTCAGGACCCGTCGCTTTCGCCTTGTAGGGCAGGAACTTGTTTATGAATCTTACCCACCAGGGACCTCTAACTATTTTCACAACAAAATTGCCCTTGGAATAACAGGATTGGTGTTTGAACTTGATAGCAACAATTTATTAACAATAACCATAACTGCAGAGAGCGAAAGCTGTCAGGTAACCTTGACCGACAGCATACGCCCGCGCAATTTGCCCTGAGGTGTTGAGATGTTAAATGCAGCTAACTTGAAAAAAGCTTTAATCAAAAAACAGGACGGTATGGCTCTACCCCTGGTCCTGATTTTTTCTGCGGCACTGCTTGCCTTCGGCGCAGCGTTATTAAACTACAGTCTTAATGAAAGACTGATTGCCGGTTATTACATTCAGGATATAAAAAAGTATTACCTAGCAGAGTCTGGCCTGGAAGCTGGATATGCAGTACTGCAGGACAATTTTCACTTCCAGGGAACATTAAAGGGCGCACTGGACGAGGGAACCTTTACAGTTANATTCATTGATATAAGCTCTGATGCNCGGCTAATTTTGGCTGAAGGCCTTTTCGAAGATTATTCTCTGCAGTTAAAAGTGCTTGTCGAAAATGATCCTGAACAGGGTCCGGTAATTACTGAATGGCTTGGAGGGTGAAGCAATGAACCCATTAATTAAGAAACCATCGTATTCTCCCATCGGCCTGGATATAGGCAGTTCAATGTTTAAACTGCTTCAACTCCGGCAGCATCGGGGCAGCATTCTGGTATCAAAAGATTATCTCGGTAGAATACCTGATAATACCTTTGAGAACGGTTTACCCGCAAAGCCAGATCTTCTGGCTGAAAAAATAAGTGACGTTGTCAAAACCAGGGGTTTCCAGGGCAGGAATGTCAATATCAGCCTTAATCCCCAGTCATTTTATTTTCGCACGGTCAGTTTGCCTCATTTATCAAAGGCTGAATTGAAAAAAGCAATGTTCTGGGAAGCAGCGCATAGTTTCCCCATTGCTGAGAATCAATTATTAATTGATTTTTGCCCTGCGAATAATGTCACCGGTAATTTGCAGGATACCCGCGAATATATTCTGGCAGCCACCTCTATCAGTACCGCAAATACCTATACCGGCATCGCCGAAAAAGCAGGATTATCCTGTTCTGCCCTGGAAATCGAACCTTTGTCTCTGTCACGGTCCCTCAAGCATTCCCTTGAGGTGCAGCAGAAGTCCGGCAATTCACCATTGATTCTTATCCATATGGGTTATTCCAGTACATTAGTGCTTGTTATAGGCGATAGTAGGCTACTGTTTTATCGCAGCATTAAAACAGGTGCTCATAGCTTTTTAAAAGCGCTGCAGGATATTCATACCTGCAGTATCCGTGAAGCTGAAAAAATTCTCTTCAACCGGAAATCACCTGTTGATAAAAAACTGGTAACAATTGCCCAGCAGCTTGCTGTAAAGATCGGGCAATCTTTAGAAATCTGGTTTGATGAAAGTGACCACCCCACAAAGGACCTGCAAAAGATCTACTTCTGCGGCGGAAGCGCTTTTGTGCCAACCCTGGCAGCTGAATTGGAGAGCTATTTTCGAATTAAAGGCAGCCTCTACCTTCCATTAGCCGGGGCAAGCTGTATTAACCATAAAGACACCAGCCTAAATCGGAGACGATGCTTTTTCCCTGTTGCTCTCGGGCTGGCATTACGGGGGTGGACTACCTGAACTACAATCTTGATCTGCGCAGCCCTGAATATAAGTCCAAACTAAATAATCATAAAATAAAACCATTTAAATTCATGGGTATAGTCCTGCTTCTGCTGCTGCCAATGATCATTTTCCAGGGTCTGGTGCTGTATCAAAATTACCTGGTGCAGCAGGCAAGCGAACTGGATAAAAATTTAACCATATTACGCCGGGATGCAGAGCCGTTGATTAATATGAGCAGGGAACTTGAGGATCTTGAAGCAAGAGCTCTTGTTGAACAGGAGTTAATACCGGCCAAAGAATATTGGTCTGCAGGGTTAAAGTTAATCAGTAACATCGCACCACAAGGAATAACTATCAGCAGTATTGAGATAAGAAGCGGCGGCTCGGTCCAAATTTACGGAACCAGCGAAAATATGCAGGCGCCTGCACAATATAAATCTTCCCTTGCCAGGCACTCCGCCTTTAAAAGTGCTGAACTAAAAATGATTGCCATGAACCCGGACCAGCGTTATAACTTTCAAGTTGATGCCAGACTGCAGCAAGGAGATGATCCAGCAGGTGATGATCCAGAAAATGTTTCGGATTACTAAACGAGACAAGATGCTTCTACTGATTCTTTTCATAATACTGTATTCTTTTTTTACCTGGTATTTTAGCGGCAGCCCGGTTATCAGTGACTTTGATCAACCCTCCAGTAAACTTGCCGGCTTAAAGTATGAATACCACTACCTGATAAATATACTTGATCAACGCGAGACGATTGAAAAAGCGTGGCTGAGGGCAGTTGATTCATCCGAACAACAAACTTCCGGCTTGTTAGACCTCACAGCCATGCCGGAAGTTTTAAACAGCCTGGAAATCTTCCTTGAAGAAAGACCGGTTACAGTTGAATCATTACGTATTAGCGAAGCAGTACATTTTGAAAACCATGCATCGGCAGCCTTGTACTTAAATGTATCAGGCTCTCATCATCATCTTCAGGATTTAGTTAACCAGCTTGAACTATTGCCTCATTTTATTTTATTTGACTATNTAAAGTGGGAAAACTTCCCGGGACAAAATGCNGAGCTCGAATTNCAGATGCAGCTTCTCTTTTACATAGACAGGCTTTAACCAGATCAACAGGGGGTTTGAAGTTCGTGGAAAAATCTTTTTACTACCAGGCCCTGGACAGGGAAGGCAGGAAAATAAAAGGTGCTATCAAGGCCGACACCAGGCTCACAGTCAACAGCCGGGTTAGAGCAATGGGCTTAATTCCCCTTGAAATCAAAGAAAAAGGGCTTTCAGAAATTATCAGTAAACAATTTTTCCTCAGACAGCTGCACCGCATTGGCCTGCGGCAGTATAGCAGTCGAGATTTAATGAAATTTTGCCAGCAGCTTTCAGCATTACTAAAAGCCGGCATCTCCATAACCAGGGCTTTAATTACTATATCAACCCAAATGGAAAACCGTTCATTTAAGATTAAGCTTGATTCAGTTACTGCTGAAATTGAAGAAGGCAGTGACTTCGCCACCGCTCTTAGGAAGCAGGGCAGCTATTTCCCCCCACTTTTAGTTAATATGATTGAAGCGGGTGAAACAGGCGGAATGCTTGATAAGATCGCAGAACGGATGGCCGTGCACTATGAAAGGCAGCATGATCTGGAAGAAAAAATTCGCACTGCCACTGCTTACCCCGTATTTATCTCTATCGTAGCCTTACTAGTTGTCTTAATCATGATCATTTTTGTATTGCCGCAGTTTTCAGGGATTTTTGCAAGTATGGGGATGGATCTGCCCCTCTTCAGCAGAATTATGCTTTCATCCGGAGTATTTATACTTGATTATTGTTACTACCTGGTAACTGTCGTAGTAATAATTGTAAGTTTTATGAAACTATTATTGCAGACAAAAAAAGGCAGGCTTTATGCAGATATGTTACATCTGAGCCTGCCCTTGATCGGGAAAATTTATGTCTCTAATACTGCCGCCCGCTTTGCCAGAACACTTGGCACATTAATAGGTGGAGGAGTACCTATACACAGCGCCCTGAAACTGGCAGATAATGCTGGCAACAGTCCCGTCCATACAAATGCAGTGGTTGAACTCTCCGAAGCGTTGAGCAGCGGCGAAACCATAGCTGCAACAATGGCTAAAAGCAAGTGCTTTCCTCCACTGCTAACAGAAATGGTCCGGGTTGGTGAAGAAACCGGCACTCTGGACCAGACTTTAGAGCAGGCTGCAAATTATTACGAAAAGGAAGTTGCATATATTGTTGAACGCCTCGGTACTATGCTGGAACCCCTGCTGCTTTTAGCGGTCGGTGCTTTTATCGGTGTCCTGGTTTTCTCCATTCTCTCCCCCATGTACCGGGTCTTCGAAATGATCTGATGCAAATTCTTCAGGATCTTCCACAACATGAACTACGTGAAATATATAGACTGATTCATCTGAAGCCGCTGTTTCAGGGAAAATAAGCTCACCGGCAAAGGTGTATGAACCTTCTTGATGAGGATCATACTCGCTAAAAAACTGATCATCCCATTCAACATAAATCTCTTTAATGGTAATCAGGTCTGACTGAAATATTATCTCCTCATCAAGACCAAGCTGATCTATTTCTGTTCCAAGAGGAACGACTGACTTAAATATTTCTGCTCCGTCTATAACCAGGGCCGGCTTTTCATTATTTTCTCCCTCGCTTTTTTCATCAAGGATTTCCGTTTGAGAACCGGCTTCAGGGAATAGTTCTCCCGCTTCATGTTCTCCCTGCTCTAATTTCATATCATCCATTGCTGAAGCAGTGGCGATTACGAAATCTTCACCTGGTTCATTGGAGTTCAGCCACTCGGTAATACTAACTTCACCCACTATCTCTGAATCTTCGAACAGGTACGCACCTGAAGCAGGATCGGTAATATCAATATAGCGCAGAACTGTCCCACCGCTGGTTTCAGTATGCTGATTAATGGCAAATACACTGCTTTTACCACTGCTGTCTACGGTGAAAGATTGGGCCAGCTCGCCGCTTTCTCCTCTTTCAGCATCCACACTGGTTGCAAACATTTGCGGGGAATAAACTACAGAGGCCGGGCTTTCATCGGCACTATTTTTCTCGCTAATTGTATCAACGTACTGGTCATGCAGCCTGAAAGTGCCTGCAACCTCCAGGCCTCTCAATGATTCGGGATCAGCCACCCAGAGATTATCAGTTTCGGCGATCAGACCATCACTGCTCATGACAATAAAATCTTCTCTTGTGAGATGACCTACACCACGGACCAGTGATTTATACTGACCCGACTGATCATAATCACTTCCGGCCTGGATTTTCATTAATATAATACCGTTAATATCATACTGCTTCCTGTACATAAGATTCCCTGGCTCAGCAAGGGCAGTACTGCCCACGGCCAGGGTAATAAATAATACCAAAAGTACAACGCAAATAAAATTTCGCATTTTACACTTCCTCCCTGATGAAAA
>SL_8KL_010_SEDDRAFT_10002227_pt1 | contig 16463 bp, 15 predicted proteins | sample SodLakKL_010_SED_4_FD_11160 | JGI IMG/M metagenome (IMG submission 11160)
GGTCCCAAGAAGCCCATCGATATTATTAAAGCGCTTGAAGAAGAAGGGTTTGAAGCAAGACCATTATGGAAGCCCATGCATTTGCAACCTCTTTATAGTGGTAATGAATATGTTGGTACAAGTATAGAAGACACTTTGTTTGAATGCGGTATCTGTTTACCCAGTGACACGAAAGTAAAAGAGAATCCATTAAATGAAATAGTTAATATACTGAATGAAGTTATGTTAGTAGGTAGATGAGAATTTATGAGGCATTTAAATTTGTTTTTTAAAAGAGTAATAGACATATTTGGCAGTATGGGTGGGATTTTATTACTCTCTCCTTTGCTTTTAATCATTGCTGGTGTTATTAAAACAACTTCAAAAGGACCAGTGTTTTTCAAACAACAACGAGTAGGAAAGCATGGGAAACTATATAATATTATAAAGTTTCGTACTATGATTAATGGTGCTGAAAAAATTGGGAGTGGCATTTTCACGAATGAAAATGATTTTAGGATAACTAGATTTGGCAAGTTTCTTAGAAAAACGAGTTTAGATGAACTTCCTCAACTCATAAACGTTTTAAAAGGGAATATGAGCTTAGTTGGTCCTCGTCCTCCGGTCCCCGACCATCCTTACTCTTATCAAGAGTATACTTTAACACAAAAAAAACGGTTTACTATGAAACCTGGAATTACAGGTTTAGCACAAGTTAAAGCTCGAAATGCTGTCTCGTGGGATGAAAGAATAGAATATGATTTAGAATATATAGAAAGATTTAATCTATTGTTAGATTTCAAATTGATTATTCAGACGTTTTTTATAGTTGTTTTTAAAAAAAATATTTATAGAAATGAGAATAATAGATAATGAGCGATTGTACTCAAGTGATGTTGCGAGAGTTTATAAAAGATGATATTGATTATAAGATTAAATGGGTTAACGATCCTCAAAACAACCGGTATTTGCATTATGACTTGCCCTTGAAAAAAGATAAAACTTTGGCGTGGTATAGAAGGATTATTCGCGATAATCGAAGAGAAGATTATACTATACTTCATAAGAACTGTCCCGTTGGATTAGTGGGGCTCTTGAATATAGATGATAATAACAAAAAGGCAGAGTTATACGTTATGATTGGTGAGCACAATGTTAAAGGAAAGGGAATTGCAACCTGCGCAATACAAAAGATTCTTAAAATTGCTTTTAAAAAACAACTAAGAAAACTATATCTATTTACTGAGGTTGAAAATGTTCCAGCGCAATCACTTTTTGAAAAAATTGGTTTTATTAAAGAAGGTTTATTAAGAAACGACCTTTTCCATGATAATAGGTATATTGACCGATATATTTATGGAATAGATTTACGTGAATATTTTGACCTTCAGTAAAAGGGGTGGGCTATGATTGAACGTAATTGCATCATTAATAAGCTAGAGTATCCTAAACATGACGGCAATGCATATTATATATTGCGGGATGATTATAGCTTTTCTTTTGGTGGCAACAAGTATAGAAAAGCGGAACATTATTTTAATGATATTACCAATGGTGATTTTGACTATGTAGTCACGTATGGTAGTGCAAAATCTAACCATAGTAGAGTTATTGCGAATATGTGCGCTAGATATGACTTGCGTTGTCTTATTGTGAGTCCCAGTGAAAACGGAGAATCTCCAATTTTCAATCATGTAATTTGTGAAATATTAGGAGCTGAAATAATTTCTTGTAATATCAATCAAGTTTCGGAGACCATCGATAAAACAATTAATAAGCTAAAATTGAATGGATACAAGCCATACTTCATACCGGGTGGTGGTCATGGTCCCCTTGGGGTTAAAGCTATAACTGAGATGTATCAGGATATAAAAAACTACGAATTGTCTAATGATTTGGTTTTTGATTATATTTTTCATGCATCTGGAACAGGTTCGACTCAAGCTGGACTAATTTGTGGCAAGCTGATAAATGGTGATCAAAAAGACATTATTGGCATTAGTATTGCTCGCAAAAACCCTTACGGCAGAAATGTCGTTCAAGATAGCGTCTTAGAGTTCCTCGAATTATGTAATAAGACTGATTTATATTCTAAAGAAGATAATATTTTTATTGACCACTATATTGTTGATGGTTATGGGTCATATAACGAGGCTGTTCTTAATGTCATTGAGGATGTTTTCTCGAGAACCGGCATACCACTAGACAAAACCTATACGGGGAAGGCTTTTTGGGGAATGACTGATTATATTCATAAAAATCAGATCGAGTCAAAAAACATACTCTTCATTCACACAGGAGGAACACCATTATTCTTTGATTGGATTCGTGATATAAGTTCAATGGGTGATTCAAAGCTATGATGAATAAAAATATATTGATTTTAAGTTGTGGAACAAGGAATACATTAATTAGATATTTCAAAGAATCTTTATATGGCTTAGGCAAAGTTCACGCCGCCGATGCTAACCCTCTTTCTCCGGCGCTTTACGAAGCTGATGAATACCATGTCATACCTAAGATTGACGCGCCCTCATATTTGGATACGATTATTAATATCTGCATTACGAACAATATTAAGGCTGTTTTAACATTGATTGACCCTGAACTTATGGTATTGGCCAAAAATAGAGGAAAATTTGTCAATGTTGGCGTTTTGCCTATTGTCTCAAGTTTGAGCACTATAAATCTCTTTGACAATAAATACAAGATGTATAAAACACTGCGGAAAAAAGGTATTAACACCGTGCAAAGCTATATCGATAAAGACGAGTTCTATCGGGAGTACAAAAAGGGAATCATCGATTTTCCAGTATTTGTTAAACCTATAAACGGCAGCGCTAGCATTAACATTAATAAAGCACGCAATATGGATGAGCTTGAACAATTGTTTTCCCGAAACAACAACCTTATGATTCAAGAACATATGGATGGAAGGGAATATGGTATTGATGCTTACATTGATATGCACTCTAATGAGCTGATATCTGTTTTTATAAAGCAAAAACTCAAGATGAGATCGGGTGAAACAGATAAATCGGTTTCTGTTATAAATAATAAGTTGAAGCAGTTTGTAGTTGATTTCATTAATTTGTACGATTTCAAAGGGGTACTCGATATTGATGTATTTGAAAAAAACGGTGAGTTTTACATTTCCGAGGTCAATCCTCGGTTTGGCGGAGGCTATCCTCATGCTTATAACTGTGGTGTGAATATACCAAAGATGATTGTCAATAATTTAAATAAAACTATTAATAAATCAGAGTGTGATAAGAAGTATTCACCGGGAATATATATGATGAAATATTCTGATGTTTTGATGCGTCATTAAATCAAAGATATTTATGTAATAAGTTGGTATTGTTGGTGTGGTTCTTGTTTTGTAATGTATAAGTAGGGTCTGTTGATAAACGAAAAAAACATAATAACCAAGCCATAAAACGGCATTTTGTGGTATAATAAGTGCAAGGGTTTAGCGTGTTTTAAGCGTCAAACCGTGCACCTGAAAATATTGTACCCGGAGGCTTCCATGCTGACTATGACTGAAAACCGACTCGACCTTGAGATGTTTCCGAGACATCTGATCAATCCCAAAAGCAAGTGGTACACACTTGAGAAGCTGATACCCTGGCGGGAGCTTGAAGAACTTCCCGCCCCTCTCTTGGGGGACTGCGGGAGAAACGCGATTCCGGTCAGACACATCATCGGTGCCCTGATTGTCCAGACGGAGAAGAACCTCTCCGACTTAGGAAACGATAGAGACCATCATGGAGACCCCATTGAGAATTTTGTTTACTTAGGCAATAACACAGTCCTTGATCTAAATGTTTTAGTGAATTATGGCGCGTTAATAGGACATGATGTACAGATTGGCTCGCATTCTGTAATATCTCCGGGAGCAATTATAAATGGGGGTGTAGAGATTGGTGAGAAAGCATTTATTGGAAGTGGAGCTATGATAAAGCAAAGCCTTACTATTGGTAGAAATTCAGTTGTTGGAATGGGAGCGGTTGTAACGCAGGATGTGCCCGCCGATTCTGTATATATTGGAAATCCCGCCCGGCGTCTAAGAGAAAACAAAGGGAATATATTTTAAGTTTGAGGAAATCTTATTATGAAAATATGGATTATGAATCATTATGCGAGTGCACAGTATTTAAATCAAGCAGGTAGACATTATTGGTTTTCTAAATATTTAAGACATGAGGACTATTATCCTTTAGTTTTTTCATCAAATATTTATAGAGGAAACCAAAAAGCTTTTAACTTTAAAGGAAAGTTTATTGTAAAGGATAATAACAAATACAATATACCCTTTGTTTTTGTTAAGACAAGTAAATATAAAGGAAACAAGCTAGGTAGAATCCGCAATATGTTTCAGTTTTTTCGCCGCTTATTCCCTGTCACAAAAAAAATAGAGAAAACTTATGGCAAGCCCGATGTCATATTAGCTTCAAGTGTACATCCGTTAACACTTGCGGCTGGGATAAAAATCGCGAAAAGATATGGAGTCCCATGCATTTGCGAGATAAGAGATTTATGGCCGGAAAGTATTGTGGCTTATACAAGTCTTACGAGAAAGAATTTACTAATAAGATTGCTGTACAGACTGGAAAAATGGATCTATAAGAAGTCAGATGCAATTATTATGACTTGGGAAGGTGGTAGACAATATGTTATTGACCAAGGATGGGGCAAAGAGATAGACCTTGACAAAATATACTTCATAACCAATGGTGTGGATCTAGAACAGTTTATCTATAGAAAAGAAACTTACGTTTATGAAGATGAAATGTTAGATAATGACTATTATTTTAATGTTGTTTATACAGGAGCTATACGTCTTGTCAATAATTTAGAGTTTGTTGTGGATGCTGCTAAAAAAATAGAATCAAAGCATACCGATATTAGATTTATTATATTTGGCCAAGGAACGGAGCTAAATTATCTAAAAGAAAGAGTTGAAAATGAAGGAATCAGCAATGTCATTTTTAAGGGCTTAGTCGAACGAAAATACATACCGAACATTTTATCAAGAGCAGACGTCAATTTATTGCATTATTCAAGCACTATGCTTGATAAATATGGTCAAAGTCAAAACAAGCTTTTTGAATACATGGCTGCAGGCCAGCCCATTTTACAAACTTATTCTCCTGATTACAGCATAATTAAAAAACACAATTGTGGCCTTGAGGTTGAAGACCAGAGCCAAGAGGACTTTATTAAGGCTTTAAGCACATTGTATAATGACAGAACACTATGCGATCAACTATCCGAAAATGCAAGGTGGGCTGCTCAATACTATGATTTAAAGAATCATACTGCAAACCTGATCAAGATTATAAATCAGTTAGTAAAGCAAATATGATGAGTTTTTAAAAAATGCAATGTGATGTGCGAGTGTTTCAGCATTTGAAATAATGGACATAACGCTTTTAATCCGACGGAGGTAACTGATGTTTAATAAAGAAACTATAAAAAAAATTATTCGTAGCAATTTCTATAGTGAAATAATAGGTATAAAACTCTATAATAAAATCAATAAACTTAATCTTAAAATAACCCCAGATGACAAAAAGTTTTTAAAAAAGCAGTATAAAAAGAAAACCGGTAAAGAACTTGATTTGGATAATCCTAAGCTTTTCAATGAAAAAATCCAATGGTTGAAACTGAATTACCGGCCAGAGTTTCTTCATCAGTTAGCTGACAAATGTCAAGTCCGAAATTATATAGAGAGGCAAGTCGGAAAAAAGTATTTAATACCTTCGTATGGTTGTTTCAAAACTTATGAAGAGATTCCTTTTGCATCTCTTCCCAATAAATTTATTATTAAACTTGCTAATGGTTCAGGTCAAAACAAGATAATATGGGATAAGAACAAAATTAATCACAAAAAACTCAAAAAACGGATAAAAACATGGCAAGAAATTGATCACTATGCAATTGGAAGAGAATGGGCGTATAAACACGCTTCAAATGCGCTCATAATTGAAGACCTACTTCATGATTCAAAGGGAAATGTTCCTAAAGATTATAAAGTAATGTGTTTCAATGGTGAACCTCGATATATTGCTGTGTATGCAGAACGGGACAAAGAATTAAAAAGAGTCATATTTAATCTCTCTTGGGAGCCACTTTATATTACTAGCGAGTATCAAAAAAATCCTGACAAATTCATGAAACCTAAAAATCTTGATGAGATGTTGTGGTTGGCGAAGAAATTATCACAGGGTTTGCCTTTTGTCAGAATTGACTTATATGAACACAATGACAAAATATATTTTGGCGAATTTACTTTTTACCCCAAAGGTGGATATATGGAATTTGAAGACGAAGAGATAAATCAATTACTTGGTAACAGGCTTATAATATATCAAGATCATATTGAGTAGGATTTGAGTAAGATATGAAAATGCGTTTTGTAGGAGATATTCTTTTAGCAAATAGTGCATTTGACCATGGTTTTGGTTATAATGATTACTATCGTAAACAAACACTGACATTACCATTTAATCTTAAAGATGGGATTAATACAAAAGATATAGGAATCGGTAATCTAGAATTTGTTATTTCCTCAACTCTCTATGATAATTATAGCCATAAAAAGCAATTAAAATCACATTTAGCAGATTCGAGTATTGCCTCTGTATTGTCTCAGTCCGGAGTTGATTTAGTCTCTGTAGCCAACAATCATATTTTGCAACATGGTACAAACAGTTTTTATGAAACATTAGACAATTTAAAGTCTAATAAGATTGATTTTTTCGGGACATTTGAGAGGCCCTTTAAAACGCTTTATATAAATAACAGAGAGGTTGGAGTTTTTTCTGCATCCTTGAAATATGATCCACATTATCAAAACGAAGATACTTATTATTATGCGTTTCCAGTTTTACATTTGAATAGCAAACAGTATTCAGAATTATATGAACATTTAACAAATATTGAGCGTGAATTTTTAGCACAGTATATAAGCCATGCTCATTCTAATAATTATCATCAACTTTTTCCTTCTATAAAAAATGAGATATTATACATGAATATTGCAACTCGTGCTATTAGAGAGAATATCTGGAGTTATTATTTTATAAAGGATCTTAAAGAATTCATCAAAAATCATGATTATACCATTTTATATCTTCATTGGGGCCATGAATACGTGCATTACCCTGCTCCGTGGCAACAACAATTAGCTGAATTTTTTGTTGAAATAGGTATTGATAGTATTATAGGTAACCATGCTCATGCTATTCAAGGTTTAGAAAAAAGCAATTCAAGTTTTGTTATTCATTCATTAGGGAATTTTTTCTTTAACTCTAATAATCCAATGTCCAGGAAAGGCTTGGTTGCTGATTTAGATTTTAACAGTAACGAAAAAGTGGATTTAAATATCAAATATTCTCATTATTCAGTTTGTGATTATAAAACAGAAATACAAAAACAAGAACCAAATTTATCAAAAAGCTTTAATAATTGCACTGAGAACTCTAGTTTATTTAGAAATGAAAATTTAAATGAATATATACAATATGCTAAGAATGGCGTAAAAGTTGCTAGAAAATATAAAAGAAGGTTTTTTTTGAAAAACATGTGGAGAATTTCACCAAGAATCAGTTTTTATGTAGCTTTTCAATATATTCTTCGTATTTATAAACGACTTCTCCACAAAATCAAGTGTAGGTGATTAACATCAAAAAGAGAATATTGTTTATCGGGGGTGTAGCTTTCAAAAGTCATCCTGATCCTGATGGTGTAACTATAAGAAATAGGCATCTATTGTCCTACCTCAAGAATCTGAAGGGTTTAAAAATAAAGCTTGTTGATTCCTATAATTGGCGTTCAAAGAAAATAAGAGCTTTTATAAATATTATTTTTAATATGTTATGCGCCGATAAAATCATTCTATCCACCAATTCAGATAGCGCTTATAAACTAATAAAACTATTTAATCTCTTCCGTTTAAAAAGCAAAGTTCTTTATTTCAGGGCAGGCGGTGCATTTGAACAGAGATTGAAAAACAACGAATTAAGGGCCAAGTATTTTCAAAAACTCAGAAGGATTTATGTTCAGTCAAAATCATTAGAGCATAATTTAAGTAATAACTTTAACTTGAAAAATGTTGAATATTTACCGAACTTTAAATATTTTAAAAATACACATCAAAAGAATAAATTAAATACTCCTCTAAAAGGTGTTTATTTTGGGCGTATACACCCTAAGAAAGGTATTAACTATATTTTTGATGCAATCGGTAAAATCAATCTTACAAAAAAGAAAATCGATATGGATTTTTATGGGCCAATCGCTTCTGAGTTTTCAGAGAAATTTTATACTTTAATCGAACAATATGACTCAATAGATTATAAGGGAATTATTGATTTCGAAAATGATCCTAATGCATACAAGAAGTTGTCAGAATACGATGTCTTTGTATTTCCGTCCTTTTGGCCTGGAGAGGGTTTTCCCGGGGTCTTCATCGATGCCTTTATTAGTGGGTTGCCCATTATCGCCTCGAACTGGAATCATAATGCCAGCTTTATAGAAGATGGTGTAAACGGTTATATCTTTGAGTTGGAACATAAAGAGAACCTAGTAAATGTTTTACATTATGTCTTAGACAACAGTGAAGAACTGATAAATATCTCAAGAAATAATTCTAAAAAAGCATTAGAATATCTACCACTTAACGTTTTAAAGTCCTTTACGGATGAGATTTATTGTTAGAAAAAGTTAAAGCATCATGCAAATATAACATTAGGAAAGTGTCTGTCTTTTGGGATTGAGGGATAATTTTTGAAAGAGATATTGCTTATCACTAGAACATTGAGTAGCGGTGGGGCCGAGAAAGTTGTAGGTAAATTATCTATAGAACTATCCAAGTTTTATAATGTAAGTATTTTGTTGTTCAATGCAGAAAGAATTGATTATCCCTATGAAGGTAGAATTATCGATTTGAAGACCGATCTTGGTCCAACTCTTTTTGCCAAAATAATAGGGAATATAAAACGCTATATTCAAATTAAGAAAATAAAAAAAGGTAGCGCCTTTGATTCAGCTATAAGTTTTTTAACGATTCCCAATATTTTGAATTTGCTGACAAAACGAAAAGAAAAAACAGTTATATCTATTAGAAACTATCAACCCAAAAAGAAGAATCTTGTTTTTGAATGGTTTTATGGTAGATTGTTGAAACGCGCCAATCATATTGTCACAGTGTCAAAACAACTGGAAGATTATTATAAAAAAAAGTATAAATTTTCTAAGCAAAAGACTACAACTATATATAATATGTATGACATAGATTATATATTGGACAAGGCTAGTGATAATGAAAATTTAATTGAACAAGATAAATCAGAACTAAAATTGATAAATATCGGGAGTCTGACGCCGCAAAAGAATCAAATTTTCTTGATAGAATTAATGGATGTTTTAGTTAACAAGTATTGTTTAAATATATCATTGTTTTTATTGGGAGAAGGTCCATTAGAGAATAAACTAAAAAAGCGCACCAATGATAAAAAACTTACAGATTATATTCATTTTTTGGGGTTTAAGAGAAATCCATATAAGTATTTAAAATCTTCTGACGTTTTTGTTTTTCCGTCATTATATGAAGGGTTCCCCAACGCCCTTGTTGAAGCAATGATTTGTGAGAATGCTATTCTTGCCGCTGATTGTCCAACGGGCCCGCAAGAAATTTTATTAAGCAGTCATGGATCTATCAGGAAGAAAGATTTACCTTTTGAACACCATTCAGGATTTTTATTTGAAAGTTTTAATAATAATAGTTACAATAATTTATTAAAGAATTGGGCAGAAAAGATTTTGTATATTTATCATAACAAGCAGTTGTTAAACCTCCAAAAGAGAGAAGCATGTTTTCGCTCGAAAAGATTTTCCACTGCAAATATCATAGAAGAATGGATATATTTAATATAGTTTTGCTTCGAATCTATTAAGTTAAAATGCAAATTAGTGATTACATGGTGATGGCGGGGTATCGTATGAGTAAAATTTTTAATATATTTGCAGGCCTATATTTTTTTCTTTTAGCTATCGATTATTTGTTTTTACTACAAACAAACATCCCCTTTTCTCCTTCTTATATCCCGTTGACTATTTTAATCGGACTGCTTTTAATAAATATTCGTCAATTAAAAGTTTATAAAAGTATTCCATTGTACTTGATAGTTGCTTTTGTAATTTTTATTTATGCTTTTGTCAGTTTGTTATGGGGAACCAATGCTGAACAAGGTTTTTCGGTGCTATTAAGAATCTCTAGTTATTTAATAATTTTAATTGTTTTAGTAATAATGTTTCAAAACTTTTCTGTCAAATTAAAGCCTTTGCTATTGAGCTATTATCTTGGTGTGCTTTTAGCTGGCCTGTACTCTTTTTACCATGTTGGTTTTAGTATGACTCGTTTCAGTTTGCTTGGTGGTTTAAATCCCACGGAATATGCTGCCAGAATTCTTTGGGCGCTGGTTGTATCATATATTCTTTTCAAAAGTTGGAGACATGGGGGGTCATTTTTATTGCTTTTTGGCAACGCTATATTAATTTTCTTTTTATTCATGACACAAGGTCGAAATGCTATTTTGACACTTCTTTTATCTTTAATAATAGCCTTTTTGTTCTACATGATTAGGTCACAAAAAAATGTTATTCAGTTTTCACATAAAAAACAAATTTTAGGTTCGATTATCATAATAGGACTCATTAGTTTTTTGCTATTTTATTACACCGGGATTTTTGAAGAACTTGATAATGTAGCAGCCATTTCCGAACTTTTAAGTGGCGATATAGATCAAGCCGATAGAGCTACAGCTAGTCGAATAAGTATTTGGCAAAACTATCTCTCTATGGATTTAAATCACCCTTTGAATGCAATCTTTGGCCACGGAACAACAGGTGGAAGATTTAATTATTTACAAAATTACGGTAGTTATACAGCTCCTCATAATGTTTTTGTGTTGATATTTTTTGATTATGGTATTTTAGGACTTACCCTTTTTATTATTTTTATAGTTGCCCTATTTAGGGAATTTAGAAGGCATACAATGTTTGTATTCCCTCTCGTATGGATGGCCTTAGCATTAATCTTATTAGGTTTTGGTAATGATACATTTCATTATAAATACTGGTGGACTGGACTATTTCTGTTTTCCTGTATGGTCATGAACGGTTATAAACTCAAACATTCCAAAGGAGTAAACGTAGAATGATGATAGAATTTAATGGTCCTTCAGGCGCCGGGAAGTCTCATTTGAAACAAGATTTAATTGAATTATTGGAAGAAAAAGGGATTTTAATTAATGATATTTCTCAAAAATCTATACAATTCAGGCTAGTTTATATTATAAAGCATCCGTTGTTATTTTTTTATCAAATAAAATATACATTTAGACTTTCGGGTTTTTCATTTAGAAGAAGTTTCTTGATTATGAAGACCTTTCTCAGTGTGAACTCACGGTATCATCGTTTGAAGAAAAAGAAGAAACTCAATATTACAGATGAAGGGATTGTTCAAAAAAGTCGAAGAATCTTGCGGTTGTCCAAATTTGAAAACTGGACCAGAGTGCAGTTTATACCATTTTTCGTTAGTTACCTACCTGACATTGTTGTTAACGTTGATGCTGATGCCGAATCGCTAGCAGTTCGAAAAAGAAATAGAGATAAAAATAGGAAGTATAAAATTCAGAATGCCGAAAAAAATATTCAACAGTTTAAATTTACAGTTTCTACACTTGAAGAAATAGCCCGAGAAAAGGGAAGTATAAAAATCTTTTACTTTAGTAATAATTGTAGTAAGAAAACATATGATGACAAGGTCAAAAATTTGGCACAATCTGTTGTAGAATTCTATTTAAAAGAAAATAGACATGTGTTTTAAAGTAGCACATTTTTCCAAGACAAAAGAAATTTTTTCAACAAATTGAAATTAATTTAGTAGTTTCAACTAAAGAAGGTATTTATCATTATTTAACCACTTTCATTTTTTACTTTTCTTAATCGCTCATTTGATTATTGAAGTTAGTGTCAAATCTTATTGGAAAATCCTTGGTAAAATAAGAGACTGGGAATCATGAATAGGATTGGAGTGGGAAGCCACCCTGATTGATACGCTTGAAGAGATCACGCATCTAGTTTTTCTAGGAAGGGGATTTCTTTCTTGAAACGAATTGTGGCTATCTTCTAACCTGGACTCCCGGAAAATTATAACGAGGGAGGCTTGACCCCCATCGTTCCGTAAATCGCATCTTGTTTCTTTGTTATTTCGCCAGTGATGCGACCATGTCCAGGGGCTTCAAACCGTTCTATGGTGTCAAGTTCGTCCAGTAATCCCTGAAGCGTCCACTTTTTGAAGAGTCCGCCGTCCTGCATCCGTTTCTTCACATAAGACAGATAGATCAGAGCGATAAATTGCACGAAAAGCTTACCGTTCAGTGAAAGTTCCGAGGAAATTCTCATTCTTCGTAAACTGAGACGGTCCTTGAGGTTCCCGAACCCCTTCTCCACGATGTCCTTGCTGCGGTATAAGGAGAGGGCCTCGAAGGGGTCCTTCACCGTGTTGGACAAAAGCGCGTAATACCCGTGGTCCCGGGCCGCCAGGGCCATCGCGTCCTCTTTGGGCTCGACTCTTATTCCCCGTTTTGGTGTCTCTCTAACGGTGAAGTAACGCTCATAGTCCTTCTCGTGATACGCCTTGCGTTCGCCCTTCAGAAGCTCCTCGTGAAAAGCGCTTAAGCGGTCATTCATGGCGAGTTGGTCGCTCGCGGCCTTCTCGGGGTCGTAGAAGAGATGGAGATAGGCTCTACGCGTATCTTTCACCACGTCTTTCTTGTAGGGGCGTACGCGTTCATAGTCCCAGGTGATGGTGCGCGTGATGCCGTAAACCCCGAAATCCGGATGTAGGTTCGACCATACCCCGAGCGTGTCTCTCTCTGTTTCGAGCGCGCTTCGCACGAAGTTGAGCGAAAGCTTCACCCCGATGATGAATTTCTGATGATGGGTGAATAGATGGTTGATGTTCTCGCGGCTGTAAAAGCCGCGGTCCAGAAGGATACTCGCCTTCTTATAGCCCATGGCGTCGAACCCACCCATGAGGGCTCTTACGGTCTTGACATCGCTGATATTGCCTGGTAGTTTCCGGTAATAAAACGGAAGTCCCGACTGTTCGCCGAAAAGAAGCGCCAGGTTGATTTGGGGAAGCCGGTCGTGTTCCTTGTTTCTACCCTTCTTTACCCGGGAGAGCGCCTCGGAATAACTCGAGATCGAGGTGATGTCGAAGGCCCGGAACTCCTGGCCCATGCGCCGCCGGCCCTGTTTGGTGAAAAACGCCATGCGTGCGTCCTCGCTTATCGACTGGAAGAGCTCACTGCTCCTTTGGGAAGGCAGGTCCTCCCCGTCAGGGTGGACGTGCAGGCGCTGCCAGTGCGGGAATCGGCTGAGCGATCCGTTCGACTCCAGGATCAGGAAATAAGCGATGGAGAGGATTTTCTTGTAGGCATCCGGAAAACACGCCTTGAGGTCGGTCTCGACACCGGTAGTCTTCCCGATTTCATCGAGAAGGTATGTGGCGCCAAAGAATCGCCTTTTTGTCCTGGTGATTGGATCTGGCCCTCGTTTATTGGTTCTTTGTTGCGCATCCTCCGTTCGCTTCTGCGAACGGGTGGGAATGATCTCTCCGGTACTTGGATCGAGCTTGCCGATCAGTTTTCGTTTCGCGCGGGATTGTTGTTTCTCCTTGTCCCAGTAGGACTTGGACTTGTAGACATAGGTAATACCGCTTTGTTTGTGCTTCTGATAGACGATTCCCATAACACTCACCTCGTTACAATAATTATACTTTGTAACGGGTAAAACGTCGACTGTTTATTTGATTATTTCGCTAAATAAAAGCGTCAAACTGCAATTTCATCGTTATAATTCCCGGGAATGCAGGTTACATGGATATTATTTCAAACAAAGATACAAACTGCAATTTCTAAAAAAAGATCATACTTTCTTATTACATACTAATATGATTCAGTATGCTGTAAAGGTTGGGGTGAAGAATGAAGAAAACAGTAGTAGAGTTTTGTGGAATGCCCGGGTCTGGAAAGAGCTCACTTGTAGAAGCATATAAAAAAAAGTCCAAGAGAGTAGTTCTATTACGGGAGGATGTTCAGCATTACCCTGTATATGGTCAGCGATTCTACTTGTCAAAAAAAGCATTCCTAACGCTCTTTGGAAAAAAACTTCGAAGGTTGTATTTCGAGAAACAGAGTTTTGACTTCTTGTCCCAGGCTTTGAATGAAAACAGAGATTGTCTTCGATTATTGGATGAGATGCTCACTTTGTTCCCCAAAGAGTGGCGTAACAGAGTCACACAGTTGACACTATATGATTTGGTTTATACAGAGGCTTACAAGCATATAGATAGCGAATCACCATTAATACTGGATGAAGGTTTACAACAGAGATTACTGACTTCGATAATGAGCAAAGAAAATGAACGTCATATTGTTCAGCCCTTGTTTACTGGATTTTGGAAAGCCAACCTTCTACCGGACTTAATTATCTATGTGTCAGTTTCTTATGATCTAATGATGGAACGATTAAAAAATCGTCGAAGAGGGTTTCCTAAAAGACTGCCAGAAGCAGTCTTTGACCAAACCTTGTATGATATTTTTCAGCACAATTTTGATTGGATGAAATCGTTTTATGATGAATTCGGGATTCCTGTGAAAGTGCTGTCGAGCTCTGAATCATCTATTGATGAGCTTGTACGGGAAATCGACGACTTCATCGGCATGTCATTATGTAAGCTAACTTGATTTTGGTTATAACTCAGTAGGCCATTGCGTTATGTGGAAAGGAGGATATCCCATTAGGGTTTGGTTACTGGTTCCGCAGGTTTTATTGGTTATTGTTCTTCGCTATCGCTGTTGAAACAAGGGTGTCAAGTCATTGGTTTAGACAACTTATCCAGGTATTATGATGTTGAACTGAAATACTCACGTAACAACAATCTGAAAGCATCACATCACTATACTTTTAGTGAGTGTGATTTGAGTAACAAGAAGCAGGTATTCGATGTGTTCAAAAGGCACCACCCCGACTATGTTTATCACATGGCTGCCCAAGCTGGTGTTCGCTATAGCCTTGAGAATCCTGAGGCTTATATTAACTCAAACTTAGTGGGATTCATGAACGTTCTTGAAGCTTGTCGACACTACCAACCGAAGCATCTGATTTTTGCCTCCTCAAGTTCCGTATACGGCGGAAACACCATCGCCCCTTTTTCGACGGATCATGATGTCGACCACCCCGTGAGTCTGTACGCCGCCACCAAGAAATCCAATGAGCTTCTTGCACATTCATACAGCCATCTTTATGAAATCCCGACTACAGGCCTCCGCTTTTTCACCGTCTATGGTCCCTACGGCCGTCCCGACATGGCTTACTAAAAGTTCACAAAAAACATCATTGAAGGCAAACCCATCGATGTGTACAACTATGGGAAAATGGAGAGGGGTTTTACCTACATCGATGATGTTGTCGAGGGTATGGTGCGACTTATGAATAAACCACCAAAACCCAACAAAAACTGGAAACAAGGCGAAAGCAGCACTAGTGGATCTTTCGCTCCCTATAAAATTTACAACATCGGCAACAACAACCCCGTTCCTTAGAGCGTTTTATCTCCATCTTGGAAGATAAGATTGGCAAGAAAGCCATCAAGAACTACAAGGAGATGCAACCGGGAGATGTCGTAAGAACTTATGCCGATGTGAGTGATTTGGAAAGAGACACCGGCTATAAACCTTCAACTCCTTTAGAAGAAGGGTTGGAGAATTTTGTTGCATGGTATAAGGATTATTACAATATACAATAAACCGGAAGGAGAATGTGCACTATGAAGATCGCTGTTGCAGGTATGGGGTATGTCGGACTCTCCAATGCCGTCTTACTCGCCCAGCACAATGAAGTCGTGGCATTGGACATCAATGAAGAAAAGGTAAAAAGTGTCAATAACGACGAATCCCCGATTGTCGACAAGGATATCGACGATTTCCTCAAAAACAACGACCTCCATCTCAAGGCGACCACCGACAAAGTGGAAGCCTACAAAGAAGCTGAATACATCATCATCGCCACCCCCACGGACTATGATCCGGATGAGAACTATTTCAACACTAAGTCCGTTGAAGGTGTCATAGAAGATGTTTTAAAGTGTAACAAGGACGCTACAATCTTCATCAAGTCCACAGTACCTGTAGGCTATACCCAGAACATCAGAGAATACTACAATACGAACGATATTATATTTTCCCCTGAGTTCCTGCGTGAAGGCAAGGCGCTCTATGATAACCTTTACCCTTCGAGAATCGTTGTCGGCGAGCGTTCGGAGCGCGCGAAGACCTTCGCGCGCCTTTTCGAAGAAGGGTCGGAACAGGAGCACACGCCTGTCATCTTCACGGATTCCACAGAAGCGG
>SL_8KL_010_SEDDRAFT_10002228_pt1 | contig 16460 bp, 17 predicted proteins | sample SodLakKL_010_SED_4_FD_11160 | JGI IMG/M metagenome (IMG submission 11160)
GAGTCAAGATCCGTATGAAACAGATAATGAATTCCATTTAGATTACCATAAAATGAATCTAGAGAGGGGTCGTATGGCTGGTCAATTGAGGATAAGAAGTAGGTATAAGAAATATGCCACTCCATGGTTCGATTATCTTTTAGTATCTCAAGATGAGATGAAAGACGTATTAAAAAACACTAGATGGTCTGTGCATAAATTCATATCTAGTGAAAATAGGTACATATCGATAATCCGTAAAAAGCTATCTTTGGATAAAGCATAAATAAATCAGAGCATAATATACTACTATGGGAGAAACTGCCGGCCTTGAAATATTCAAGGAAACCCATGAATTTTATAAAAAATACGGGTATAACGCCCGCTTAGAAGACCTTACAGATAGTTCTCTTGAATTTTTAAAAAATATTGAAAAAAAATTAACTGGCGGATTTCAGAAAATAGTCAGATCTGATGAAATACGTAAAGAAAGAAAAAAATTGGGAGTTAAAAAATCAGCTAAAAAAAGGTGGAAATGCACGGTAAACACCTCTCCTCTAGCAGCAAGGACAATGCCATACTTTCCAAAGACGTTAGGTAGACTTTTAAGAAATAGTAAGGGAAGCTTCTACGATTACGTAGACGATGAACTTGCTAATTACATGGAAAGATACTGGGATATGAGAGGTGGGTCAGGAACTTCTAGGAGGAAAAGAGTAGAATGTATCAATAAAGGTACCGGTAGAGGCGGTGATACAAGTCGAGGTTATCTTCTATTTCCATGGGAAAAAGTTCCAGATTACTTCAACCCTCAGCTAATACAGGATGTTGGAAGCGAGGGGTTTTTAGGGGGCCGAATAGAGATGAACGCCCTTAAACGTATGTGCAAAAATAGGGGATACATCATTGAATATTATCCGAACTTCAGAGCTTTCGAATATTATAAGAAATATGAACTGTTAGGGAAAAACGAAAGATTCATACCAGCTCATGAAATAAATATAGCAGAACGATGGGAACTTTACATTTAAGTTTAAAACCGTCAAATATCATTAACAACATGTTTTTATATCCTTTCGCTTTCAGTCCATACGATATAAAAATTTGAAAAGATAACCATGGTAGATGATCTAAAAAAGCAGATAGAAGACATAGAAGAGGAGATACGTGAAACTCCCTACAACAAATCTACACAACAGCATATTGGTAGATTAAAAGCTAAACTATCAAAATTAAAAGACAAACTAGATAGGGAAGGAGAGGGAACAGCAGAACATGGTGGTTACGCAGTCAAAAAAGAGGGTGATGCAACGGTTGGTCTTGTCGGATTCCCTAGTTCTGGTAAGAGTACTCTGCTCAACAAGTTAACTGGAGCTAATAGTCAAGTTGCCAATTACGAATTTACCACACTAGAAGTAATACCCGGTATTCTAAAATATAACGATGCAGTCATTCAGATATTAGATCTACCAGGTTTAGTAGAGGGGGCATCATCTGGTAAAGGGCGAGGGAGAGAAGTATTATCCGTAGCTAGAGAAACAGACCTCATATTACTAATGGGTGACGTCTACAAGGACGAATTACAAAATATCGTTGATGAATTAGAAAGCAAGGGTGTCAGATTGAATAAGAAACCTCCAGAGATCGTTATTAAGAAGAAAGAAAAAGGTGGGATAGAGGTTAGAAGTACGGTTAAGTTAACAAAAATAGATACAGAAACGATTAAAGAAATTCTACGTGAGTACAGGTACATAAATGCGAACATAGTCATACGAGATAACATAACCGTAGATGAATTGATAGACCATCTCAGTGGGAATAGGGTCTACATCCCTGCCGTTCCCATCATAAATAAGATCGACCTTGAATACCATAACAAGAACACCTCTAAAGAAATCAAGGAGTGGAATCCAGTCTACATATCAGCTTTGAAAGAAAAAGGGTTAGACGAACTCAAAAAAAGAATATTTGACGAACTTAATCTTATACGTGTATTTTTAAGGCCAAAGGGAGAAAAAGCAGATGATGAACCCATGATCTTGGAAAAAAATTCAACAATAGAAGACGTATGTAAAAAGTTACACAGTGATTTTATGGAGAAATTTAGATACGCTCGTATATGGGGGCCTACAGCCAAATTCCCCAAACAACGTGTGGGGATTGATCACAAACTAGAGGAAGGAGATACTGTCCGAATAATCACAGAATGAACTATTCAAAATATCAGTTAGATTTAAATTGTACTATCTTTAGTGGTAATCAATATGATGAAGGAAGTTATCTCAAAAGCTATGAGCTCTGGATTGGATTTTACAAGAAGAGGAGCTCTCAAATCCTTTTTGAATAAGATGGATATAGATGAGGACCTATATGATCAGGTGTATATAGCTATCAAAAACAGAGCATATAAAAATAAATTTGATGAGACTCCAAAAAGAGATATAATTATCTTTTTACCTCAGTGCATAAGAAATTCTAAAAAATGCGAAGCTGAACTTACCGATAATGGATACGAATGCAAGCATTGCGGAGGTTGTTCAATATCTAATATTATCAAATCAGCAAAAGAACTAGGTTATCGAGGTGTTTTTGTAGTTCCAGGTGGGAGCTTAGTTAGGAATATAGTCAAAAAGATGAAACCTGGTGCTGTAGTAGGTGTTGCATGCAATTACGAGTTAGTAGAAGGTATTGAACATGCAACAATTCATGGTATTCCATCTCAAAGTATACCTCTGCTTAAAGATGGTTGTAGAAATACAAAAGTTGATGAAGAAGAAGTGATAGAACTTCTGGATAAATAAGTGAAATTAGCTCTTTTTACCCTTCATAAAGAAGGTAGTAGCTACTCCAACCACAAATATAAGTCCTATGATTATATAGATGTGCAAATTGATGATATTATGAGGGCGTTTTGTTTGTTGGAATGCGTATAGAACCCCTTCATAGGATGTAATATAAAGTGATCCATCTCCATCTATGGCAGGGGAGGAAAGTACCTGTGAATCCGCAGTAAAATTCCATCGTTGAGTTCCATCTGGATTGATGGCATATATATTGTTATCATGAGAACCGAAGTATATTGTACCATCCTGACCGATCGATGGTGACGAAAAAATCGGTCCTTCTGTTGTGAAATTCCATCTTTTAGTTCCATCTGGATTAACAGCATATAAATTATGATCGTTTCCACCGAAATAGATAGTTCCGTCAGAATCTATTGCTGGAGAAGAAAAAACTGCACCAGGTACACCAAATGCCCATACTTCTTCTCCTGTTTCTTTGTCTAAAGCAAACAGATGACCGTCACCACCTCCGATATAGATATTCCCATTTTCCGCTATTGCAGGTGAAGAAGAGATACCTAAACCTCTTTCATACCTCCATTTTTCCGTACCATTTGGGTTCACCGCATGTACCCATCCATCCCTCAAGAAACCTCTTTCATCAAGTCGTGTAGATGCGACATATATAATGCCATCTTCATCAAGTGCTGGTGATGATTGAAACATTCGCATTTCGTGTACACCTTTGAAAGATATATTCCATTCTTCTTGTTGGCCTTCAGAATTGATTCTATATAATACACCTTCATTATTGCCGAAATATATATCTCCATCAGGGCCGATCACAGGGGAAGAATCTATCCTACTCTCAGTAGAGAAGTTCCATTTTAATGTTCCATCAGAGTTCAAAGCAGTTAAATTTCTGTCCATAGATCCGATGTAAATCGTACCATCCTCAGCTATAGCCGGAGTTGACTCTACTATCTCATCAAATGTGTACTCCCAATTTTTTTGCCCAAATTCGTTGATCGAATATAGAGATTCACCAGCCGGTTGGAGTATATCTCCATTTCTTGTTATTACAGGAGAGCCTATAACATGAAATGATAAAGAGGTATCCCAATACTCTTGCAATTCTATATCGTCTACACTACCATCTACACTACCAGTACGTTGAGGATTTTGTCTAAAACAAGGCCAATCACTCCCTTCGGAAGCATTAGCTGACTCTGCAAAAGGGATATTAACTAATATAACTAAAGAAGAAAATATGATCAACGTGATTATCATGAATACGATACCTTTGTTTAACAATTTCATTTTCATCTTACTTTTCCACCTATTTGGGTTAATTAGTTATAATCACACTATTTTTACTTTTCGCAAAATAGCTGGAAAAATTATATTAAAGGTATTGATGATAAGGTAAATAGGGTAATACTATGATAAAAAAGAATAAAATAATATCTGTAGTTATATTTATGGTGATGATCGGTGCACTATTTATACCTATGAACGTTGAAGCTCAAGCTGAAGCTCCAGAATGGGAGGAAGGAGACTCTTGGACCATGGGGTTTGAAGTAGATATAGATGATATCTTCGCACCGGGACTTGAAGAGATAAGAGATGAATTTGATGACGATTTCGGAGACGAAGATATGATAAAAGACTTTGATTTCGACTTCTATGGAAATGCAGAATCGACTACACATACTGAAGTAATCGAAGTCGGTGAAGAACATTATATATTGGAGATAGACTCTGAAACAGAATTTAACATGGGTGGTAGTGTTGAAATAACAGTTGAATTTCCTAAAGAGGGTGAAGATGGAGATGATCCTCAAGAATTTGAAAATAGAACTATAAGTGGAAGTGTAGACGCCGAATTCGTACAAACCATAGTGGGAGAAGCGACCTTAGAGAAGTCAACCCTTGCCCTCGAAAGTTTAGAACTTGATATAGGTTGGTCTCTAGATGTAGATGTAGAGATAAACGGTTTCCCAGATATGGAAAAAATGGAAGAAGAGGGGATAGTGTCTTACACTGATTACGAAGGTGGAATAGAGTTTTCATTTGACCTATCTCTTGAGTATGCCTTCGAACCTGCCCTAGATTTCTTCAATTTCCCTATAGAAGAAAACAGTGATTGGGAGTCAACCTCAAATATGACAGGTTCTGGTACATATGAAGGTATATTCGATATCTATGGTTTGCCTGAATTCATGATGGATGAGATCGAACAAGATCTAGGTATGGAATTCCCTATAATATTTGAGGATCATGAATTCGAGGATTCAGAAGATATAGCATACGGAGAGATCAAAGAGGTCACAGAAGAGGTAAATGTTGAAATGAAATGTATTGGAACAGACGAGATCATACTTCAAAATGGTGAAACTACCGATGTCTATCTACTTGAATTCGATGTAGATATAGAGGATGANGAAGAAGAACCTAGTTTCGTGATGAAATATTCACCCGAATACAAAAATATCGTTTCGATGGAGATGTCATTCGAGAACACTCCACTCGCTGAATACATGACAGATGAAACAATGAGCATGGAACTAATTGATAGTTCATTCCACGAAGAGGATGATGACGATGATAACGGGATACCATTTGTTTCCTCTAGTATGGTCATGATATCAGTTATGGTAGCAACGATGATATCCTTTGTACTGAAGAAAAACAGGAATGTTAAACAATAGATACCCAAAGTACTGCACTACACTCTAACAAAACATGAAAATCCTTTTCCTTCTTTTTTTTGATGTGCCATAAAAACACTTAAAAGATTTGTATTTATCATTATAGAACAAGAATATCCGGAGAATAAATTAAATGAAGTCATCCCTCAAAGTCCAAAATGTTTGTAAATATATAGACGGATTCACTCTATCTAAAATAGATTTTGATATTGGTAAAGGTGAGATATTTTTAGTAGGTGGGAAAAATGGTTCTGGAAAGACTAAATTATTAGAAACTATTGCGTGTATATCTCTTCCTTCAGAAGGATTTATTTCATATTTCGATAAAACTGTTTTCAACGATAAGTTCAATAAAAAGAATTTTAATGTTTTAAAGCAAAGGTTGGGAGTCCTTATACAAGATGAACGTCTATTCGGAAGTTTAACTGTAAATGAAATCTTTGAAACATATTCTTCATTTTATGATGTTGAAGATCATAAAATATACTATGATGATTGTCCTCATATCAAAGATGAATTAAATAAAAGGGTAGAAACATTATCAGATGGAAAAAAACAGCTCACCAAGTTTCTCCTAAGCATAGGACATAATCCAGATCTGGTTTTTTTAGATGAACCTACATCTTATCTAGACGGTGAGGTTAGAACATGGATATTCAGTAAGATCGATGATATGAGATCTAAGGGTACCTCTTTTATAATTAGTTTAAACCAGTTTTGGGATATTTGCAATATAGCTGACAGGTTACTTATCCTTGAAGAAGGAACATTAACTAATATAATACCAAATTTTAAAAAATATTATTATGGCTCCGCCGTCAAGGTTGATAAAAGAATCAATTTGAGTCCTATAAAACCATCAGAGGTGTACATTAAAATCAAGAAGGGGGAGAATAAAACAAAAATAATAACAAAATATGATATCAACACCATCAAAAACAAATTGAGAATTAAAGAGGAAGATATAACAGAGTTCAGCAGACCAAAATTAGAAGATTTCTATAGACTAAGAAGAGGTGATTTAGTTTGAAAAGAACTCCTTTCAACGCTTTCTTAAAATCTCAGGCAAAAAGGCGTACTAGGAACAAGCGTTTCTTAGCTTGGGTTATAATAATGCCAATTTTATTCATGGGTTGTTTAAATTTGATTTGGGGTGAAGATTCTGTCCAACCTAATATTTCAGTACTTAATAGGGACGATTCAAATTACTCCAAAATTGCTATGAGTGTTCTAAGAAACCAGGACAATTTAAATGTAAATGAAGTTTCATCATTAGAGGAGGGGGTGGAAAAATTAAGGGACGGTGACTCAGAGGCATTCCTGGTCATACCTAGTGACTTTGGAGAAAAATGGAGGGAAATATCTAAAGATGAAGAATACGAATCGATAGTTTTCGATGTATATCATTCGTTAGAGGGACAAGAGGAAGAATTATTGGATATGTTGATAAAAGGCATAATTAGCGATATCAATTCATATGTAGAAGGGGAAAGAAAAAGACCGGTAGAAGTCACTACAAGAAGGTTAGAATTAGACGGAGGATCGACTTCAAATATGCTTCTACCAGCCGGCATATCTATCGTAATTGTTCACATCGGTGTTTATGCCTCAAGCAGTGATGCATCGAGGATAGTTGATCACAATATTAGTAAAAGGTTAAAAATCAGTCCTAAAAAACCGATAAATTCTATACTTGGAATTATCACTATTGATTCAATATTTACCGCGATAGCTGGGATAATCGCTCTGATATCCGGATTGATTTTATTTGAGATGAACATTTCGTTGAACATATTTATTTTATCTATCGTTCTTTTCATAACATCTAGCTTTATTTTCAATATGATCGGTCATATTATTGGAAAAGTTTCAGATGTTCAAACATCTTCTCAAAGTATATCATCTATGTTCGTATTTCCAATTTTATTTTTTACCCAGGCATACCTGTTTTCCTGGTTATTTCCAGATTATGTTACAAAAATAACTCAATATCTACCTACATATCCGTTAGTAGACGGTATGAGAAAATTATATTTCTATTCGCCTTCAGCTATTGAATACCTACTGTTACTATTCATTAACTCGATATGGGTTATCGGTTTAATAGCGATAATTTATTTTTTAGGAGATAGAAGAGATTGATACATCCAAAATATTGTTTTAACGATTCATAAGTTCTAAATAGGGAGATTTAATATTGTCTAAAAAAGTAGTCAGTATGATAGATTTAAAAAATCAAACAACGACTAAATGAAAATTATAAATGACCAAACCTTTATAATATGCTTAACAGATAAAATATATAAGATATGCCGGAGGACCTCAAATGGGTTTCCTAGATTCAATAAACAAAATAATAAATAAAGAAAAAAGGGCTCTTAGTAAGGCCCATAAACAGATGGATAAAGCAGAGGAAATGAAAAACTCAGGTAATGTCAAGGGTGCTAGGGAGTTGTGTGATAAAACCTGGAGCTACTTGCAAAAAAAGAGGAGTGATTTTGAACAAAGATATGATAAATTATCACAGGCTTTTGATAGATTAGCATGGTTATATTACTCTTTAGGATTCGAGGATAGAGCTCTAGAAATCGAAGAAGAAGCACTTGGAGTTGATAACCAGAATATTAGCGCTTTAAATCATAAAGCTTTGATCCTTGCAGATAAAGGCGAGATAAAAGATGCTCTGCAGGTATTAGAGGATGCACTGGAACTCAATCCAAAAAACAAATATTCTTTGAAAAATAAAGGGGATATCCTCAAAAAGGATGATAGAGAAGAGGAAGCTGTGAGGTCATATGAAAAAGCTTTAGAAATAGATCCTACTGATATCACGTTTTATGAAAGAATATTAGAGCTCAAACCACGTGATGCTGAAACTTGGGCTAATAAAGGCACAGCATATAGAAAAATCAACGACTATTCCTCTGCAGTTGAATGTTTCAATAAATCACTCGAGATTAGACCTCATCAAGAAGATGTTTGGTTACAGAAAGGTCTAACATTACGGGATATGGGTAATTTAAACGACGCTGTAGTTTGCTTCGATAATGGTATTGAAACCGATCAAAATCACAAACAGCTATGGGCTGAGAAAGCTGATACACTTTATCAACTAGATAGATATGAAGAAGCGTTAGAAGCTTATACAAAGGCTCTTCAAATAGATTCAGAAGATAAAGAATTATGGAATAAAAAAGGAACTATACTATACGAACTCGATAGATATCGAGAAGCCGTATCCGCTTTTGATAAGGGCCTCGCTATCGATATGGATGATATAAGAATCCTTAATAATAAAAAAGAAGCATTAAAACCGTTAAGAAGGTATGATGAATTGGTTAGAGTTTGTGACAAGATATTAGATAAGAACCCCTCTGATGCAAGTACTTTTTATGATAAAGGTGTAGCTCTCGAGAAGTTAGGTAACAATGAAGAAGCGATACAGCAATTCGAAGAAGCTTTATCATATAATCCTAGAGACATATATGCTTTGGAACATGAGAAGAGGATATACAATAAATTGGAACGATGGAAAGATATTATTCGTGTAACAGAAAGAATAACTGAAATTGACCCGGAGAATTGGGCAGCTTGGTATGATAGGGGAGAAGCATTCTTAAAAATCGACGAACCAGCTAAATCTCTAGAATGTTTTAATAGGTCCTTGATCATTAAAGATAATGATACAAAAAGTCTGGAAGGGAAAAAAGAAGCTTTAATTAGATTGAACAGATATGAAGAGGTAATCTCAGTTTGTGATCGTTTATTGACGATTGATCCAGATGATTCCGAAGCTTATTTCGATAGAGGGAAAAGTTACGAAAGATTACGAAACTATGAAAAGGCCATAGAAGATTATAAAAAAGGATTATCTATAGATTCATCTAGGGCTGATGTTTGGAACAGCAAGGGTATGTGTGAATATAGGATCGGATTGTATGACGAAGCTTTAAATAGTTTTGATAAAGCCATAGGTATAGATTCAGATAACAAAAAGTATTGGAATAATAAAGGTCATACCCAAACAAAATTAGAGGATTACGAAGGAGCTATCAATTCTTACGAAAAAGCATTAAAGATTAATCCAGACGATGAAAAAATATGGTATAGTAAAGGTTTAGCACAAGAGGGGATAAACCGATACGAAGAAGCAATAGTTTCTTATGATAATGCTCTTGAATTAGATGAAGAAAACCCTGATATATGGTATAGCAAAGGTATCGCTTTAGAATGGTTAGATAGATATGAAGAGGCTGTTGAAGCATTTAATAGATCTCTTAAGCTAGACCCAAGGAACAGATTTGCGCATAAACGTAAAGGTATGGCTTTAGCTGAAATAGGAAGGCATGAGGATGCAGTCAAATCTTACAATAGAGCTCTTGATGTAAAATCCGGGGACATAACACTTTTAGAAAAGAAAAAAGAGTCTCTAAAAGAATTAGGAAGATGGAATGATATCGAAAATACAGCATCTAATATAATAGATATTGATTCACAGAACGTACAAGCCTGGAGAGATAAAGGTGAAGCGTTAAAGAAGTTAGGTGAGGCAGAATCCGCACTTGATTGTTATAAGAAAGCAGTGGAGTTGAATGAAAACATTAAGGATCTCCACGAGATAAAAGAATTATTAAAAGATCTCAAGAGATGGGATGGAGTCATCGAATATTCTAACAAAATATTGGATATAGATGAAAAGAATTTCAAAGCTTGGCAAGACAAAGCTATGGCCTTAAAATATCTAAAGAGAAGAGAAGAAAGTATAGATGCATTTGATAAAGCACTCGAACTAGAACCTGAAAACAGAGATATGTGGTTACAGAAAGGCATGGTTTTAGAGCATTTAGGTCAATACGAAAATGCTATCAGATCATACAATAAAGCAATAGATATCGACGAAGATGTTCATGTGATCCATCGAAAAGCTGAAAGTCTTAGAAAGATGGAAAGATATTCAGAAGCTGTGGAATGGTTCCAAAAAGCTCTAGACATAGAACCGAACAATACAAAATATATTGATATGAAAGGGCGCTGTTTGATAGAAACTGGAGATTACGAAAAGGCTAAAGAGTTATTTGAAAGATCTCTCGAGATTGACGATCAAAACGCAGAGACATGGATGGATAAAGGTATACTTGCCAAAGAGTTAGAGAATTATGAAGAAGCCTTGAGTTCATTTGATACAGCTTTGAAATTAGGTGCTCACAGTTTAGAAATTTGGGTTAACAAAGCAGAGTGCTACGACTATCTTGGTAGAAAAGAAGATGCAATAAAGGCATATGAAAAGGCCATCGAAAAAGATGAAGAAGATCCTCTCTTGTGGTTTAAAAAAGGACAGATCGAGTTCGAAATCGATGATAAAAGGGAAGCTGTAAACAGCTTTAGTGAAGCTATCGATTTAGACCCGGAATACGAAGAAGCCTGGTTTGAAAAAGGAAGAGCCCTTGAAGACCTTGGTAAATATAAGGATGAACTCCATAGAATCTTATGATAAAGCCATCGGTTTGAAAGGGGATGATAAATATGCATGGAATAACAAGGGTCGTGTTTTATTAGAAGTGAATAAACCAGAAAAAGCCAAAAGAACATTTGAAAAGGCTCTAGAAATAGATCCAGAGTTCGAGTCTGCTAAAGAAGGTTTAGAGATATCTAAAGAAAAAGAAGAAGAGCAAAAATTAGAAGACTATGCAAGGAGAATTCTAGAGTTCGAGTGTGAAAGAAACCGTTCTATATCCAAGGAAGAAGCTTTCAAGATCTGCGATATCCCTTATAATTACATAGATGATGTATTCTCTTTTATATCAACACGTGAAGGTTTGGATTTCCACTCTCTAGATGAAGAAAAAAGGGATGGACTCGAACGTGCTTCTAGACTTGTAATTCAAAAACTAGCTAAAGAATCAAAAAGAAATCTATTCGAAAAAGGCGTTAGATTGTGTGACATAGTTATAAATTTCAAAAGTAAGAGTATAGAGGAATGTAAGAGAGTTTTAGAATATATACGAGAGGTTACTCAAATTGACATAACCACAGAAGAGATAGATGAAAAAACTGAACGACTACTCAGAAAAAGAGCTTTAGACCTACCTCAAGAGGATAGGGATGTACTTAGCTTAATATTGAGACTTAATGTAGGAATATACCAAGCAAGGAAATTACAAGCGGCCCTAGAAAAATTTGAAGGCGAAAGTTACAAAGCACCGAGTACTGAAATATCATTCCTAGTCAAAGAGAAAAAAGAAAGAAAGAAAACAGGTGATGAACCAGCAAAAAAACCAGAGAAGACTGATGAAGATATAGATGAAGTAAAAGCAGAAATCGATGACCAAGAGGATGAAGAAGAATTCTGTTATTACTGCGATGACCCTACACATTATAAACATGATTGTGGGGACTTATCTATCTGTCCACAATGTGAAAATGAACATGCCGGGGAAGAGTGTCCAGAATGCGGAGAAGTTATAGGCAGTGCAGATAAAGAAGATGATGAAATGCTTCTATAATATATTACGATTTCACATAGAATCCTGATCTAGCCATCTTGATCTCAGACCTGTTTCTTTCAAGGAAACTGTAAACTGTAGAATGTTCGCTACCTGTGAGTAACATTTCGATTGCTCTTTTTGCTATACCGATCTCAACAGAACCACCTATAATACCGATAGTATTACCATATACAGAGATATGAGTTTCAGTAAGTTCCTCTATGATCTCCCTGCTTCTTCCGTTTTTACCAATAACACGGCCACTTATCCTGTGCACTGCATTAGAACTTTTACCAACATAATCTCTCATATCTAAAAGTTCAAAATAAACATCTTTATCTAATATCTTCAAGGCTTTCTTTGGATTGAATCCTCTCCCGATGGCTTTTACAACGTCCTCTATCATCATAGGCATCAAAGGATCTTCAATATCACTGACATCAATTTCAACTACACCAGTATCGGAGTCTATTTCTAGTTCAGCTCCTGATTCCTCTTCGATTTTGGATTTAGTCTTTCCATTTTCACCGATCAGAACACCGATTCTATCTTTTGGTATCTTTATATCTAACATTTCAATCATTCACTCCTTTGATTTCTTTAATAAGTTTTTCCTTATCTGTTTCGATCCCATGGTCTGAAAAATAATTTATTATATTAGTTACATCCCTTTCTAGAAGTTCTTCACTTTTTGGATGGGATAATGTAACAGATTGTGAAACATCTATAATGTAAGGGTAATCATCCATAATCAAGATATTGTATTCACTTAGATCGCCATGAACCATATTTAAAGTCTGGTAAAGTGTTTTATAATCTGAAACTACATCATTGAAAATAATCTCCAAACTTTCGTCATCGAAAGGAACATCTTTTAACATAGGTGCTGGGTATCCCTCATATTCCAAATATTCCATAACTAAAATATTCTTTGAAAAGGTTATCGGCTCTGGTACTCTTAGGCCTCCTTTATGCATACGTTTGAGATTCGAAAATTCCTTCTTGGTCCAAGTGAAAATTAAGTTCCTTACGCCACCCCCAAAATTTTTGAATCTGGGATCACCCTGGATGTACATCCTATACTTTTTAAAAACTGCAGTATTAACCCTCATCACTTTTATGGCTATAGGGACTCCATCTGGCTGTAATCCCTTGAAAACTTTCGCTTCTTTACCAGTAGATATGGGGTGTTCTAACGTATCTATAAATCCATCAGACATTAGCCCATATAAAACCATCAAAGTACTATGGTCAAAAACTTCCTGATATGTCTTTCTATCGGGGATCTTTATCTTATCTTTGACATACTGTTCTTTTTCTTCTTTCGTCATCTTTATCTTATCTTTTTTTTTAGAGTTTATATATATTTTGGATTCAGATAGGGTATTTTTTCTTGTTCTTTTGGATTTTACGTTCTACAGCTTTTTTCATATCTACATCTGTAACTTCAGCCATCAATAGTAAGTATATGAATATATCTGCGATTTCATCTTCTAGATCTTCTTTATCGATATTGGAAACATCGCCATCCCATTGAAATAGTTCCATAAGCTCGGATGCTTCAATAGATATAGAGATACTCAGATTTTTTGGTGTGTGAAATTTATCCCAATCTCTTTTATCCCTAAATTCTATTAATCTTCCTTGAAGTTCATCTATCCAACACATAAAAATAGAAATGAGCTAGAGTTTAATAAAAATTTTCAATTTAAGAAGAGGAAAATGGGTTTTTTAAAGGGAATTTGGAAGTTTTCCATCTATTTGTTTATCTTCATGGTTATTTCCATAGAAGAAACATTAGCAGTACCACTTTCTCCTTCGCGGTTAAGTTCTTCTGTAGAAGTAACTATATCCATAATTTCAGCATTAGGTATGAACCTATTTCTTACGATCTCAGCCACATCTACAGCTTTACTTATTGCTCTTCCTCTAGCTTTTATGATCACTTCATCTGACCCGCTATTAAACTGTGTGACAACAGCCATCACGTAGTTCATAGTCTCCTTTTTTCCGATAAACACTGTGTTTTCTTCACTCATTTGTATCACCTCTAATCAAGTTTTTATATAAAAAAGAAGGAAATCTTAGGATATATAATTTTTTGGTTTTAAACTATGATTTGGAAGTACATTTATGGAAAAACGGACTCGCCGGGATTTTCGTTTGATTTGAAGTCCAAACCAATATTCGAACCCGGGTTCAGGGCTCCGGAAGCCCCAGTGATATCCATTGTAGCCAGTATACAATCGTAGTACTGGTTGCTACACCACGAGCCCAATGATGATATTATTTTTCTTTGAATTCAGTATATCCACATTTTCCGCATGAAACCCTATCTTTATGTACAGCTAGGAAAACACCGTCACCACATTTTGGGCAGTTCCGTCTCTTCCTTTTTAGCTCGTCACCATCTACTTCATACATATCTATTTTAGCCATTAAAATCACCCTTGTATTTTATTCCTTTTTAGAGAATATTCAGCTTCGTACTTTAAGGTGTCATCCTTATTGTTATAAACCTTAGTAAAAACTTGTGTCTTATCCATACCAAATTCCGAATTGATTTTATCTATAATCACTTGTTCTTTAGAAACGTTCATAAAATTGGAAATTCTATTCTTAATATCATCCCGGCTTGGAATTGGATTCGTGCCATGTGATATAACTAAGACTAATTCTCTACGGTTTAATAGTTTATTTTCTTTTTCTTCTTTGATTTCTATTTCTGACTCCGACATCCTATCAATCCTCGTTTACTTTGACCATGTTATTTATTACTTCCCAACTTTTAGATTTGATATCATCATCTATTATATTTATAACCATTCCCTCATCAGGGATTCCATAGATAACTAAACAATCTTTTTCTGCAAGAGCTATGGCAACTAGTGATAATAGGTCTTCTTCTCCTTGGACCTTTATTATCACTGGTTCTTCACGATCTAATCCATATTTGATCGATCGCCAAGCATCTTTCGTAATCATCTCAGCAGGATTCTTTATATTTATTGTTTTCTCATCGGAAAAATCCCTGCCATTATATTTTCCTCTCTTAGTTTTACCATCAATCAGTGCCAAATCTGGAGTTATACCCTGTTCATACAATACATCAGTAACAACATCTCCTACTGTGATTATACATTCATAATCTCGATATTTATCTGGAAGGTCACCTTCTACCAGTTCTCCGAGTTTCTCTTTTAAAGGCTGCCTTGATTCAGTAGGTAATCGAAGGTCAACATCCGGTAACTTATTACGATCAAACATATAATTTATTCTCTGACTTTGAGAGCAAATTTTCCATTTGTGTGAATCTTCATCTTTCTAGCGATCTCCGAATGTTCGTGATCCACCACCACTAAATAACCTTGCCATTCTTTTACAGTTTCTGCTCCACATAATGGACATTCTTTTTCCTCAGTAAGGTAATTACATACCTTACATGCCTTCTTTTTAGCCATCTACGATGCCTCCTCTTCTTCGTCTTCAAATAACCAATCAAATTTACCTAGTCCAGTTTGTCTCATTGTCAAACCGATNTTNCTNTCTCTTGGACTCCTTTCATTGACACTAACTGTAACAATCCTAGCTCTCAACTTGTCGTCTATCTTAATGAATTTACCAGAGTCTTTGCCTTTAAGAAGTTGACTACCCTGATCGACATCCACCTTGTCATTCATTATTTGACTTATATGTAATAACCCATCTAATGGTCCAAATCGTATGAATGCACCGAATTTAAGAACTTCGCAGACATATCCGAATATGAGTTCGTTTTCTTCTAGAACGAATATCAAAGCATCGTAAGCTACGTCTTGAAAGATACCACCGTCTCCATGTACTATTCTTCCATCACCTAGTCTTTCAATATTGGTAGCTAAGATGATGAGCTTATTATTTTCCTCGATCTGTCCTTCAAGTGATTCTCTCGCAATATATTTAGCTACTTCATCTAGCTCCTCATCTAATCTATCCGGGGGTATTCGGATGGTATCTTTCTTTCTTTCCATTATGTACATATTGTTTTCACCTAACGAATTCCATTTATGGTATCAGATCCAGTGCATTGGCTGCTATGGCACTTGCAAAGACAAGTGAAACTATAGACATCAATTTGATCAAGATGTTCAATGATGGACCGGAGGTGTCCTTGAATGGGTCACCTACGGTATCACCAACTACACCTGCTTTGTGTGCCTCTGAACCTTTTCCACCATGATGGCCCTTTTCTATATACTTTTTGGCGTTGTCCCATGCTCCACCAGCATTAGCCATCATGATCGCCAGTACGAATCCTGTACCTACTGCTGCTAAAAGGAATCCTGCAAGAGCTTCAGGACCTAATAAGAATCCCACAAGTAATGGTGCAGCGATGGCCATTATTCCTGGTACTACCATCTTTTTAAGTGCGAATTCAGTAGCCAAAGCTATAACTTTCTGGTAATCAGGATCAACATCGCCTGATAATATCCCTTCAACAGTGTTGAATTGTCTTCTAACCT
>SL_8KL_010_SEDDRAFT_10002229_pt1 | contig 16459 bp, 16 predicted proteins | sample SodLakKL_010_SED_4_FD_11160 | JGI IMG/M metagenome (IMG submission 11160)
AGAAATTGTCAAAGAATTATCTTTGCAGAAATACCTGGATAACTACATGGACGAATACCTGGAAGAAAATCCTGATGAACGCATAGCAGTGGAAGAAGTTGATTTGTCAGATGAAGAAGTTGAAGATCGTTATCAGCAAATTCTTGAAGCCTATAATGAGCTAACTGAGTTGATGGAAGAAGACGACCCTGAAATGCCCAAAGAACAGGTAGAAATGCAAATGTCTCAAATAGAACAACAATACAGCGATGTTTTAGAAACAGATGATTTTGAAGAAGCAAAGCCCATAATTGAAGATGAGATGCGCGAGGGAGAAGTAGCTGCAGAGAGGCAGGAAAAGCAGCAGCGGGTATATATGGCCCACATTGAAGATCTGCGGGACGAATTTGATATCGATATAAAAGCAAGTGATCTAGGAATGGAAAAATAAAGTAGCCAGAAATTACAGATCATTGTTAAATTGGAAGCATAATTATCCTATTGCACGAGCCTGAACAACTCTGTAATAGGATAATTATTAAGAAGAAAAAGCATTTTCAATAACAGCAGGATGGAGTATACTTCATTGTTTTTAAAGGGTAGCCTCAAAATACCTGGGAAAAGCCGTCTTCTGTTGAACGCTGCTTTGACTACAGCAGTAATTGCTGTATCCTTTGCTGCTATTTTTATACGACTCTCTGAAGCGCCCGCTCTAATCATTGCCTTATACCGGCTTCTGTTTACCCTGGGGCTCCTTTTGCCACACTCCCTGATCTTGCGGTGGAATGAACTGCGATCTTTGAAAGTTTCAGACTTTCGTGGAATACTAATCAGCGGTTTTTTTCTGGCTTCCCATTTTTACCTGTGGATAGATTCTCTCAATCACAGCCCGGTAATAGTAGCTGTAATCCTGGTTTCTCTGCACCCTCTCCTGGTCGCTGTAGCAGGCTATTTTTTCCTGGGTGACGCCGTACCACGTAACTTTCTATCTTCAATGCTTTTGATCCTTGCCGGAACCACTGCTATAGCTTCAGAAAACATTTCAGGACTTACAAACAGCACACCAACAGAATTAAGAGGTGTTTTAATGGCCCTGGGAGGGGCTGCCATGATGGCCGGATACCTGTTAGTTGGACGCCGCTTGCGCCAGCACTTATCTACATCCGTCTATGCAGGTGGTGCTTACGGAACTGCTGCCCTCATACTGTTTATCACAACTGTTATAGTGGGTATTCCCCTGTTTGGATATTCCGTCCGTGAGTACACCCTTTTTGCTGCTCTGGCAATAATCCCTACTTTTCTGGGACACACCGTTTTTAACTGGTCCTTAAGAAAAGTCCGGGCCTCCCTCATTTCCCTGCTCTACCTGGGTGAACCCCTGGGCGCTACAGTTTTAGCATTTATTATTCTTCAGGAAGTACCCACACTCTTACAGACCTTGGGAGGAGTGACCATTTTAACCGGCCTCTACCTGGTCATCAAACCGGAGCCGACACAGGTCACCGCTCGATAACCGTTAAAATCTAAAGATAATTATTTTTTTCTTTAACCTGGCCGTAAGCCCAGGATTAATCAAATTCCTCCACTTCTGGAGCTTCTGCCAGTAATGCACCGATCTTGTTTTTAACAATCTCCTGATAATGAGCGGTTTTGCGATGTTCATCTAAGTCCTCAGCCGTATTATACTTTTCTATAAAGACCACTTCCTCTGGATTCTCCAGAGACACATAAGGAACATACTTTAAACATCCTTTTTCATTTTCACGAACTTTTTTAGCCATCTCGACGCACAAATCTGCCAGTTCTTTACCCTTCCCCTGCTTAGCTTTAAGCGTTGCGACTAGAGTTATCATAATAACCTCCTTAAATATTTATGGCACTTAAATCAGTCCTTATAAGCATTATACTACTCCATACAAATTCATACAATTAATTGCACCTCCTTCCTGTCCAGATCATCGCATCGCAGTTGCTATAGTATATTGTCATTTTTAATCACCCAGGCAAGTTTAAACTAAGAATAATCAATTTCATAATACAGATATACAAGGATTTCCACTCTTAATTGTCGAAGAATAAATTAAAAGGGAAATGCCCCTACACTGAGGATCGTGTTAAGGGTGATGAATAAATAATTAACATTTTAAGTGGCTGGACTACTAGCTATTAAGGAGTAAAAAAATAATTATCTGGAGGTGCAAAGCAGTATGGCCAATCATAAGGTTGATTTCCATGCATCAGGTGACCAGGAAGTGAAGTACAAAAAGATTGGAAAGAGGCGGTTATTTACAAACCCGGATGCTGACGATGCCAGGGAGCATTTTCATGCCAAATCCCGGCGTATGGTGGACAAAACTACCACGGTAAAGGAAGCAGTGTCCAAGTACATAAATGATGGAGACTACTTTGCAGCAGGTGGTTTTGGTAGTAACCGGATCCCATCAGCAGTGCTCCATGAAATGGTCAGACAAAAAAAGAAAAACCTGGGTTTTGCAGGGCATACATCAACCCACGATATGCAAATTTTAGTTGCTGGTAACTGCATTGACCGTTGTGATGCTGCTTATGTTGTTGGTCTGGAAGCTCGCGGCCTCTCCAAAAATGCCCGCAAAGCATTTGAAACTGGAGAAATCGAACCAACCGAATGGAGTAACGCTACCCTGGCCTGGAGATATAAAGCAGCCGCTATGGGCTTATCTTTCCTCCCCGCCCGCTCTATTTTAGGGACAGACACTGCAAAGTACAGCGCTGCTGTTGAAATACCCTGTCCTTATACCGGTAAAAGATATGCTGCAGTTCCTGCCCTCTATCCGGATGTAGCGGCTATACACGTTCATAAAAGTGATATTTATGGAAACTGCCAGATCCGGGGAATAGCCATTTCCGACCCAGATCTAGCCAGAGCTGCCAAACATCTGATTATTACAACTGAAAAAATAGTACACAACGAAGAAATTCGCCAATCACCGCATAGCACAGTTATCCCATACTACCTTGTAGATGCGGTTATAGAAGTTCCCTATGGGGCTTATCCTTCTAACATGGCATATGAATATTTCACAGATGAAGACCATATCATGGAATGGCTTAAAGTAGAAAAAGATGAAGAAGCATTTAAAGAGTTCCTCAACAAAAATATCTTTGGCTGCAAAGATCACTGGGACTACCTGGAAGCCAACGGAGGATTAGAACGCGTTAATCAGTTGAGAAGGCAGGAAAACCTTATTGATATGTAATAAATTACCTTTACAATTCTATCTTTAATAAAAGGAGTGTCTTTAATGAGTGACTATAATGGTATGGAGCTAATGATTTGCCTGGCTTCCAGGTATCTGGAAGACGACGCTAATGTAGTGGTAGGCACTGGGGCTCCTTGTGCTGCAGCCATGCTGGCCCAGAGAACCAGCGCCCCAAATCTTATGATCATGTTCGAAGCTGGTGGTATAGGTCCACAATTGCCTTCCATGCCTATCTCTGTGGGTGACTCACGAACTTACTATAAAGGACTGGTATCAACCAGCATGCCCGAAATCATGGAAACCTGCCAAAGAGGTATGGTCGATTATACTTTCCTTGGTGGAGCACAAATAGATATGTACGGTAACATTAACTCTACTCATGTTGGTGATTATGAGAAACCAAAAGTCCGTTTTCCAGGAAGCGGTGGGGCTAATGATTTGGCTTCCCTCTGCTGGCGCACCATGATGATTACTCCGCAAGATAAAAACCGCTTTACCAATAACATTAACTTTATTACCTCCCCCGGATTCCTGACCGGGAAAGGCAGCAGGGAAGAAGCTGGGTTGCCTCCCAACTGCGGACCATATAAAATAATTACCAATCTTGCTGTGCTGGGCTTTGATGAAGAAACTTGCCGGATGAGAGTAGAATTAATGCACCCTGGCGTAACCCGCGAACAAATTATTGAAAACACTGGCTTTGAATTATTATGGGCACCTGAGATTTTAGATAGCTTACCTCCCTCCGATGAAGAATTAGAAATACTAAGAAATGATGTTGACCCCAGGCGTTATATTATCGGGCGGGGATAATTCAATAATATAAACCTGAAAAAATTATACAGTTGAAAATTTGTGGTAGCATTTCCCTGCTAACCACACTTTTTTATAATATCGACACTTATCTTACCAGCTAACTCAAACCTAACTCCGCTAATTTACCATCTGAAGGGATCCCCTGTTCATCATAACCGGCCATCTGGTAATAGATTACCAGAACCTGTTTAAATCATCCTTATTTAGAATCTCCGGTGGGAATCCTCGGGGTCTATCGACCCCATGAGAATGCCACGTAAGGGCCTACGTCGAGGCAGTGAATCGAGGTATTGATCTACAGTATCCATTTCATTTCATCGCCAAAATTTGCTTTCGCTCTTTCCAGTCAGGCATTATTGTTGCTAGAAAGTTATAAAATTTTGCATCGTGCTTTTGGTGCAAAAAATGGGCCAACTCGTGCAAAACTACGTAATCGATGCACTCACGGGGGTTTTTTATCAATTCTGTGTTCAAAGTAATCTTTTCCTTTTTAAAGGAACACGAACCCCACCTGGTTTTCATGGTTCTTACCGTAATTGTAGGCCTTTTTATTCCATATCTGGTTACTTCGGCATGCATTTTATCAAGAGAATCGTGAAAAATTGTCTTTGCGCTTTCTTTTAACCAATGGTTAAAAAGCTGTTCTTTTCTGGAAAAATCGCCTGCATCTTTGACCAGAATAAAAATCTGATTCTTATCTAAATAGACTGCTTCTCCGTTATTCGCCGGTAAAACTTCTAACCGGTAAGGTTGGCCGAGGTAATGAAAAGTTTCCCCACTCAGGTAATCCCTTTTATTCTTTAAACAACGCTCCTGATCAAAGTGAATCGTATTTTTTAAAATCCAGGGCGCCTTTTTAAGGACTAGCTGTTCAATGTATTCATAAGGAACCCTTTTGTTGGCAGAAATAATCACAGTTGAATCAGGACGAATTTTGAGGTTAACATTTTTTACGTTTTTCCTGATTAGGTCGAAGTGAATAGTTTTACCTTCATAGATTACCTTATTATTTCCCATAACCAGCCACCTGGAGTAAAATATCTGTTGATGTTGTACTTGGACTGAACATTATAATTAGTATAACTTGCTCATCCGGAGCAGTCAAAAAGTAACCGCAAAAATAATTACAAAGCTGCCTTGCCAGCCAGATAATAACATCCATCCAGGCCGGTTTTCTCAGCTTCCGTTCGAAAGATTACCTCTGTGAAAACCTCTTTTAGCCTATCTTCAAAAGCTTCTTCCCTGCGAGAACACCAAAAAGAAGCAACACCTGAAGCAGAAAGGCAGGCCTTGATAAGCTGGAGACCTTCTGTGCTATAAAAAAAAGTATTGGACGAAAGGCTGAGCCAACTGCTGCCGTTATCAGTATCAACCATAACCATCTGGTAGCAAAGTGAAGGATCTTTTAAGGATGCCTCAGCTTCATTTGCAAGCACCTCTCGAAAATCACTGTTCACTATTATTGTCCTGGAATCCCCAAGGACATCACTATTTATACTTCCTAATATCTCCCGGTTCCACCTTATAATCTCCGGTTCAATCTCCACTACCACAGCTCGCTCGACCTGTTTCCAAACCAGGGTTTCCTGGAGACTATAGCCCATCCCTAAACCACCCATCAGCACTTTAAGCGGTCCATTATCCCGGTTATATACTAACCGTAATGCTTCCCTGGCAGCAGCTCTTTCAGTAGCCCCGTTATAAGAAGCCATCAGGAAAACCCCGTTATAAATTATTTCATATTCTTCTCCTCGCTTCTGGAGCTGCAGTTCCCCTTTTCGTCCCTGGCATCTTTCAATAATTTCTGCTGTTTGCTCTAAACCAAACACATTTACCGACTCCCTATAAGTATGAATATAATTTCGTTCCGGTTAAAATTTATCCTTCTGACTTTTACCCTATTCCCTGGTCTTAAGGACTTCTACCAGATCTAAACCCCTGACCTTACGCATAGCAAAACTCTGGGCGATTAATATCGATACTGCAGTGATCCCTGCCCCCATCAACAAAGCCTGCCCTGACAATTCCGTAGGGATGGAATACAAATCAGTGCTAAGTTCCCGAGACAATGCAAACATCATAACCTGGGCCAGCGGTAACCCGGCCGAAATAGCAAAAATACTGATAAACCATTGTTCAAAAGTAATTACAGAAAAAACTTCCCGGGAAGTCATTCCTAACACTTTCATAGAAGCCAGTTCCCGGTTGCGTTCTGATAATATGATGAAGCTGGAACTATAAATTATCGCAAACGCAATGACTACCCCCACCAAAACATAAAGATAGATTAGGCTGCCGAAAGTTTCCATTAAGTCTCGGATTTCCCTCACCCTCTCCTCGGTTCCATCCACTCCTGCCACCAGTTCACTTTCATGGTATAAGTCTCTTAACAATGTAACATTTTTTTGGATCTGCTCTTCTCCCGATATCTCCAATTCATTTTCATCCGGGTTTAAATTGCCACCAAAATTTAACATAAACGCAGTTGCAAAATCACCCTGATCTATGATCTGGTCTATTTCCCTGATTTCTAAGTAAGCATTCATACCCAAATATTGAGGGATGATCCGGTAAACTTCTACCATTTGAGGACCATCGTTATTGCGCTTATAGGGGCTCTCCAGCTCGATCAAAGAACCGGTGGAAACATCCAGTTTCTCTGCCAGGCGTTCTGACAAGATCACCCCCCGGTCTGAAGGAATAACCCGTTGACCTTCTGAATCCCTTATATTATAAAGCATACTGTCCCCCGCAATCCCAAGCAGCAAGACATTCTCTTCTCGCCAGGCATGTGATAACCTGACCGGTATTTCTATAAGAGGTTCAACTCTGGTAACCTCGTCAAGCCTGGACAATTCCCGCTGTACTGTGCTTCGGAAAGCCGGTTCAGTAAGGTTTACCCTGGCATGGTAGGTTTCAACCTCTTCAAACTGGTAAAATACCAGTTTATCAACCAGATCATTAAGGGACCAGGTAACCACAACCACAGAGCAGCTTAGCATCATCCCCAAAAAAAGAAAAACAGTTCTGCTGCGGTTTCGACCCAGGTTTCTAATGGCCATCTTGCCCTGAATAGTCAGCATCTCCGAGAGAAATCTTATTTTTTCTAAGAATAGTTTCTTACCGGAGATAGGTGCAGGGGGTCGCATCGCTTCAGCAGGTTTTAACTGCAAAGCATATCTACAACCCTGGTATCCGGCCAGCAAAAATATTGCCAGGGAAATAATCAAACCCAACGCCAGGTAATAAAGAGAAAAACCTTCATAAACCTCCGGGACGTGAAAGAACATAAAAAGCAGTGCAGTCAATGGTTTCGCTACATAAATGCCAAGTAATCCACCCAGTAAACCACCTACTGCACCGACTGCTAAAGCATAGGAGAGGTAATGAAGCATCACTTCCCGGTTGTTGTAGCCAAAAGCCTTTAATATTCCAATCTGCCCTCTTTGCTGTTCCACCAGGCGTTTTAACATAATATATAGGATTAATGCCGCTATCGATAAAAACATCAGGGGAAGCGCAGAAGACATTCTTTGCAGTTGAGCCACTTCTTCATCTAAAATCAAGTGGCTGGTCTGGTTTTCCCGGGAAAACAAATTTATTAAGCCGTACTGCTCAATCTCTGGTTCCAACCTGTCTTTCAATTCATCAAAATCTATTCCCGGTTCCTTAGTAAACACCAGGTCATTTACCTGCCCCCGCATCTCAGGAAACATATTCCACATCGTTTCACGGCATATATAAGCGATACCAAACTGTTCTGGGTTAGGATAGATCTCTTTTTCCGTTCGCAGAGGGTAAGTGAACTCAGGGCTTATGGCCACCCCTTCCACTTTAAGTTCCCTTGCTTTGTTACCGGCAACTACTTCCACATTTTGACCCAGTTCTAAGCGGTGAGTTTCAAAAAACTGGTTATCAACCCATATTTCGAACTCACCCTCCCTTAACTCTATACCATTTAGTAGCTTTGCATCGTTAACTCGTTCTGGATCAGCTAAGTCTAAGGAAACCAGCTGAAGATATATTGCAGTATCTCCTTCGGGTTGAGTAACCCTAACTTCCTTGGTCACCCGGCCATCGATTTTATCGATACCCTTTATCTGGTTTAACCTTCCTAGATTACCATAGGGCATAGAAATCAGCTCTGTAAATCCGTGGGCAAAATTTTGTTGGCGATAAAAATCTTTCTGAGAAAGACTGAGGTTGTCACTGGCAATAGAAAATGAAGTAAAAATCATTAAGCCGAAGATAACCAACGCCAGACAGGCCACGTAAGAACCTTTGTTGCCCCAGATATCCCGAACCATCTTCTTCCAGAGCATTACCAGCTCACCTTTTCCGGTGTTAGTGGTTCCGGATTTTCTTTAATACCTTCCACCAGCCCGTCTTTTAAACAGATCACCCGATCCGCCATGTAGCTTATATTTGTGTTATGGGTAATAATGACTACAGCTTTATTGTAGCGTTCACAAAAATCTCGCAGTAGTTTTAAGATTTGCTGCCCCGTAGGCAGATCCAATGAACCGGTTGGCTCATCGCACAAAAGCAAATGAGGATTCTTAGCCAGTGCCCTGGCAATAGCCACCCTCTGCTGCTCCCCACCGGAAAGTTGGGATGGGAAATGCTCCTGGCGATCACTTAAACCCACCTGCTCCATAAGAGGATCTATCTGTAGGGGATCTTCTGCTATTTGAACCGATAATTCAATATTTTCATAAGCAGTCAGGTTAGGCATCAGATTATAAAACTGGAATATAAAACCAACCTGGCTTCGCCGGTAGTTGGTTAGTTCAGTTTCGTTAGCCCGATGCAGGGGTTGCTCCCTGAAGTAAAGTTCCCCCTCACTGGCTCGATCCATACCTCCGACGATATTAACCAGGGTGCTCTTTCCTGAGCCACTATGCCCCAATACTACTACCAGTTCCCCGTCATAAAGAGTAAAATCCACACCTTTTAGAGCGTAGACTGTCACCTCACCCATGCGGTATCTCTTTACAATATTGCGGGCGACTATTAGCTCCAAGCAGTTTTTCCTCCTTCAAAATCTTTATGAACTGCTCTTTAGGGAACTTCTGAGGTTGAGATCCCTTGCCTGGCCAGATTAAAATCAGTCAATGCAAGGGTATAATCCAGGCGAGCCTGAAAATAATCCTGCTGGGCCTCAATCAGGTTTAAATATTCTTCCATCAACGCTGGGCCAGAAACTAACTCTGCTTCAAAGCGGGCTTCTGCCCGTTCCAAATTACTCTTTGCTAAGTTTAGGGATCGTTCTTTCAGATCATATGCATCTTTGGCCCGCGCTGCTGCGCGGTAAGCTTCCTCTACCTGCAGCCGGGTTTGCTGCCTGGCTTGTTCCACCTTCAGTTTTTCTTTTTCCCCTTCTTTCAACTCGTACTGCTGCTCCTGCATACGGACCACCAGGCCTTCAGTAATAGCATATGCGATGGCCTGATTCCGGTTCAAAGCCACTTCATCCGGCTCTCCGGGATCTACCAGCTGTAAATCTATGTCCAGATCATAACCGATTAAATCCTTAATTCTGTTTAACACATCTTTTTTTTGATCCTCTATGGATTTCATAACTAATTGGGCTTGCTCCACCTGGAGAACTGCTTTTTCTAATTCCTGAAGAGTAATCATCCCCTGTTTACGGCGCTCTTTTTCCATTTCAAACAATTCCTTTAAAAAATCAAGGTTCTCCTGCTGCATTTCTTGCTGCCTCTCTAAAGAAAGATAAGTGTAAAAAAGCTCTTCCGTCTGCAGGCTCAGGCGTTCAGCTAATATATCTTTCTCGTAACCAAGTTGGGAAACAGCTTTACGAGACTGTACTTCCTGCTCTTGAAAAGGTTTCAGTAAAACATTTAATAAATCTTTCGTCCTCTGATCATCCACTTTTTCAATATATTCTTCCAGTTTTGCGATCTTTGACAATACCTGATCCATATCTTCCAGAGCATCCTCAGCCTCTTCTTGCTCCAGGGTAAGCACCTGATAGTCAATATTGTGGCCCCTGATCCTTCCCGGCAAATCCTCAACCCGCAGGGTAATTTCACCACCGGTACTGTCCGCCGCATTTATGCCAATAATTATCAGAATCAAGACTGCAAGCACTGCAAAACCAGATCTTATATAACCTCTCGTCGCTTTTTGCATATCTGCAGCACCTCTTTTCAGAGTGTCATCAATACTTTATAAACCTATTCAAAAACCCATAGTATTTTAGGGAGACTCATAAATTACCCTGCTGCCCTCATCGATCCCTTCCTGTTGGGGATCCATGATAACCAGGTCCCCCTCCCGCAAGCCTTCGCTAATAACCACTTCCTGCCGTGTTTCCTTACCAGTCGTTGCTTTTCGGATTCCAGCCCGGTCATCTTTTACTACCATCAAAGCATCTTCCCCCTGATAAGTGAAAAGAGTTCTTTTCGGGACAATCAGCACACTCTCTTCTACACTGGTCACAAACTCCACTGTCACTTTGTAACCGGGCCCCAGGGTCAAATCTTCGGGCAAATCAGGCTGGATAGTTACCGTGACCCTTTCTTCCTCTAATCCCAGGGGAGAAATATCTTTTTCGGCATAAGAAGCTATTTTGGTGATCTCGCCGGGAAAGATTAGATCTTCATCTCTTTGCTCGAAAATCAACTCCAATGTTTCACCCATCGCGAGATCGGCAACATCCCTGGTTAACACCCTGGTTTCCACTTTGAGAAACTGCTCATTACTCTCATCTTTTTGAAATAGATGCATCAATGGTTGTTGCGGACCGGCCACACCTTTTTCTTCTGCCTGTAAATTAGTAACAACACCGGACAGCGGGGCGTAAATACGATATTTATTCATACGATGATCGACCGTCATAATTTGAGCATTAATCGAGCTGCGCTTCGCTTTTAGAGTTTCCAACCCTGCCTGAGTCTCATTTTTAATTTTTTCTGCTTCTTCCAGTTCAATTTTTGTCGCCCAGGACTGAGCATATAGAGATCTAATACGCTGATGATTGTTTTCAGCATTCTTTAAATTATCCTTAACCATGCTTATCTCAGCATTTATTGCCCTCATCTGGGACTGAAGCTCAGAGAGGCTATAGCTTAACTCCGCGGTATCTAAAACCACGAGAAGATCTCCTTCATCAACATGCTGTCCTTCTTCTACCGCAACTTCCTCAATCATAGCCTGGTGAAGCGAATAAACAGTCCGTTCATCTTCTGAAACCATTACCCCATTCTCAGTAAAGCTTTCCACCAGGTTACCACGTGTTACCCGGTGAACCTCCACCCTATCTCCCTCCAAGAATTGTATTGTAAATACTGCTGTGGCTGCCATCAATAGGACTGCAGACAATATAATTATCCACTTTTTTTTCATGTTAATCCTCCAACTGTTTCCCAGGTAAATAAATGCTCTTATCTAATTATTCTATATTCGGTTCTGCTATAACAGATCCTTCTTGCAATATCTTGGTTTTCCACATCTATTCACTGCTATCTTCAACTATCATCTTTTCCAATGCTTCAAAAAAGTTCGCGTCTTTTTGGGTAGCTCTTTTTTTGGGTCCTTTGGTTCTACCCCCGCTACGCCGGTACTTAGCTTTAATTTCCCGTTCCTCTAACAAAAAATCAATATTTTCTGAGTGGTATTCCCTGCCATTAGGATTTAAACACTTGGCCTGTTTACCAACAATCATCGCAGCCAAACCCCAATCCTGGGTCACCACAATATCGCCTTTCTCAGTAAGATTGATAACCTTAAGATCAGCCTCCTGTGAATCGCTGCCGACCACAACGTGATATTGCGAGTCAATATCATGGTTGAAACTGGCTACCGTCCAAACCGGGACATTATATTTGCGGCTTATTTTAAAACATATTTGCAGTACTGCTCTTGGGCAGGCATCCGCATCCACGACTACTTTCATAAATAACCTTTNTAACCTCCAATTGAATAAATTGCGGNCTAATTTGGGNTCCTGAAGAAAACATTCGACAATTGCCTGTTCTATCCTCTATAATATTGATATCAGACCAAGAGACGAGTAAAGAAAATTTTTTTGCACATTACCCGGGCTAAACTGGAAGGTCTTGTTTTTTTTGATTCGAATGGCTAATAAATCAGGAGCTTACTGGAATAATGATCTATAATTTATGACCAGGTATGCATCACTTTATTTGATAAAAAAAAACTCGCTTTTGGTTTGAAATAAACCGGATTATTCAATTCTCCGGAGCATTAAAGTTTCATATTGCAGATCGATTAATCGATCTTTTTACAGTTATCTTATAACGAACAGGAGCTGTCTTTTTGAAAAATAAATATGGGTTTAATCTACCGACCAGGATCGAGGTTGAAGCCGGATTGCTTAAAAATGCCGGCTTGCCGATAAGGGAATTATTGGTAGGATCAAAGGCTTTTATTATCACTGATCCGGGCGTTATAGAATCCGGAATTACTGCAAAAGTAACAGATTCTTTAATAGCAAACGGCTTTACCACTTCTGTATTTGAACAAGTGCAAGCAAACCCAAAAGATGTTGACTGCGAAAAAGGAGGCTATGAAGCCCGCCGTTTCGGAGCTGATTTGATTGTTGCAGTAGGTGGTGGATCTGTCATAGACTCCGCCAAAGCAATTGCCATGCTGCAAACTCTTGGAGGCTCATTATCCCAATATGAAGGAAAAGGTAAAATCACCGGCTCTGTAACGCCAATCATTGCTATCCCGACCACCGCAGGAACCGGCTCAGAAGTCACTCGTTCCGCGGTGATTACAGATACAAGACGTAAATTCAAAATGACCTTAAAAGATATTGCGCTTGCTCCAAGACTGGCCTTGATCGATCCCGAAGCCACCTATTCACTGCCCCGCAAACTAACTGCCTCCACTGGCATGGATGCCCTGGTCCACGCTGTAGAAGCCTATACCAGTTTACAGGCCAACCCATTTTCAGATGCCCTGGCCATTGCAGCCATAGAAAAAATCTATCCGGCCCTGCCTGTTACTGTGCATAACGGATGCGATAAGCAGGCCAGAGATGCCCTAATGATTGGATCCTTAATGGCAGGCATCGCTTTTTCCCATGCCGATGTGGGTGCTGTGCACTGCATGGCTGAAGCAATCGGCAGCATTTATGATACTCCACACGGTGTGGCGAACTCAATGTTCCTGCCTGCCGTGACTGCCTTTAATGCCAGTCATAATAAAAAGCGCCATGCCCGCATTGCGTCCGCGTGCGGCCTTGATGTAAGTAATTTAACCACTGATCAAGCAGCTGAACTTTTGGTAAATAAACTGGCTGAATTGGCCGAGGAAATCGAAATTCCAGATTTCAACAGCCTTGAACAGGCAGATCCTGCAGATTTTGCCCTCCTGGCTGAGCTTTCCACACAAAACGGTTCGACACCCAACAACTGCCGTCCAATCAGCGAAAATGATTATTATGAACTTTTCTTGGAATGTTACAACAAATAACCGCCCAACGTTTCCAACCGGTTGTAATTGTAGTATGATTATTATATAGAGAAGGGACTGAGAGTTTGTATTTCTATGAACGCATAAAACACGTTGGATTATTCGCAGGAATTCTTTTAATGGTGTTCGGAATAATTTTTTTAACTGCCCCCGGCAGGGTTACCGAGTTCCTGGCTATTTTTGTTGGGGCGGTCATCACTGTTTTCGGCATATTCAGGATAATAACAGTTGCAATGAGATGGCAGGCCTTTGTAAACCGGGTTCCAATGTTTATTTTTGGTTTAGTCTTATCAATAATCGGGATCTTCATGCTCTTTAACCCTAATGTAACACTTGGCTTTGTCGGGACCATAATCGGCATTATTGCCATTATGCTGGCTGTTGACCGCTTTGTCACCGCTAACAGTTTGAAGGAGACAATCAACCCTTTGCCTACAATAATTTCAGGTTTAATCCATTTAATTTTCGGTATCGGTATGATTTATTCGGCAATTGTCATTTTTTCGGTAATTATTGTACTGATCGGTATTTACCTGCTTGTTTCCGGGGTTATGTTTACCCTTTCGGCATTATTTTTCCAGGATTATTAACACCACGTGAGCAAGCAAAGGCACCGATGAGTAATTCAACCTATATCAAGCAAGAGCTGAGCAATTATACAGATCCGGAAAAAGCGATTATCCTCCCCAGGTTTTTTCAGGCCTTTCCCGGTAGTTTATGAAGGAGACCGCTTTATCGGGATTGCTGTCCCCAGTCAGTAGAAAGTTTCTTGCAAACATTTTCGCACTAGGGATGCTTTGCAGATAGCCGATATACTGCTTGATCACAATCATGATCTGATCCACAAAGCGGTGGGTTGGATGCTCAGAGAGGTTGACAACAGGGATTTTGAGACAGAAAATTATTTCCTGAATACCCGTTATCAGAAAATGCCCCGCACAATGCTGCGTTATGCTATCGAATAGTTTGATTCTGCCTTACGAAAAAAGTTTTTGTCAGGGCTTGTATAAATCTAAGCTGATATCCAGAGATTGTATGGAGTGGGTCAGGGCGCCTACCGAGATATAATTCACCCCAGCAGCTGCAGCATTTTCGATGGTATCCAGGTTTATTTTTCCGGATGCTTCGACCAAAGCTTTTCCATCAATCATATCAACAGCTTTTTTCATTTCTTCATAAGGCATATTATCGAGCATAATAATGTCCACTTTGCAGGCAAGCGCTTCTTCGATCTGCTCCATGGTTTCAACCTCAACCTCGATTTTTACCGTTATAGGCAAGCTTTCTTTAAGCAGAGCAACAGCCTTTACAATGCTTCCTGCTTCCTCAATGTGATTGTCCTTAATCATCGCAGCATCATAAAGCCCAAAACGGTGATTGATTCCCCCGCCGACCCGCACTGCATATTTTTCCAAAGCCCTTAAACCGGGTGTGGTTTTTCTTGTATCAAGAATCTCAACACCATATTTAGCAGCCTTTTCAACAAAAAGATTAGTTTTAGTCGCTATCGCCGACAATCTTTGCAGAAAGTTTAAGGATGTTCTTTCCCCTGATAATATCGCCTGGACAGAACCGTTTATTTCCGCAATTGTATGCCCAGCCGATACTTTGGTGCCATCTTCAACTAACTGCCGCCAATTTATCCAAGGGTCAAGGGTTATAAAAACCTGCTCTGCAACAGGCAGACCGGCTATAATACCCTCTTCCTTTGCAACAAATTTGCCGACAGCAATTTCATTTTTATTGAAAACAATTTCAGTGGTTAAATCACCACTGCCAACATCTTCACTAAGAGCATTTTCAACAATCCTTTTAAGCAAAAGTCTATTAACTTCCAACATAAAACCTCCCCTGCAGCAAATGCCTCTTCGGTTTCGAATACCAGGGAGCTGGCACTTTTCCAGGTTTGCTGCTAATAACTTAAACTAATAATCATTCACCTGGAGCATCCTCTCTAAAGCAGCAAATGCTTCTTTTCTTGTTTGAACCGGCACATTAACCTGGGGCTGCTTATTTAAAAGAGCATCCCTAATTTTTGAGAGGTTATTTAACTTCATATCCGGACAGATTAATTCTTCGGACACCAGGTGAAATTCTTTATGCGGGTTATCATTTTTAAGCCTGTAGAGCGTGCCAATTTCCGTGCCGATAATAAGCTTATTTGAAGCCGTCTCTCTGGCAAACCTGATTATTTCAGCAGTGCTGCCGACAAAATCAGCCAGGGCAGTCACTTCCGGGCGGCATTCAGGGTGGACGACTATAATGCCATCAGGGTGTAATTTGCGCTGTTTGTATAGGTCATCTACAACAACCTTATGGTGAATGTTGCAGCAGCCGTCCCAAGGAATAATTTCTTTTTTTGTATGAGCAGCCACATAAAATGCCAAATTCTTATCAGGAACAAACAATACCTGCCGTTCTGCGAGGGAATTAACCACCTTTACTGCATTAGCAGAAGTACAGCAGATATCACTTAAGGCTTTTACATCAGCAGAACTATTAACATAACAAACAACCACAGCTTCCGGATATTCCTTCTTTTTGGCTTGCAGCGCTTCAGGAGTAATGCTATCCGCAAGAGGACAACCGGCTTGTAAATCCGGCTGAAGGACTGTCTTTTCCGGTGATAGAATCACGGCGCTTTCAGCCATAAAAAGCACTCCGCAAAAAACTATAATCTCAGCATCCGTAGAAGCTGCCAGCTTGCTCAATCCAAAGGAATCTCCGGTATAATCTGCGATTTCCTGTACTTCATCAATCTGATAATTATGAGCCAGAATAATCGCATTATGTTTTACTTTTAAATCAGATATCTCTTCTTTCAAATCTGAAGAATTCAATCTAGATTCTCCTCTCTGATTATCTTAATAAATGTCTAGAATATCTAACCTATTGCTAAGAATTTTAGTCTAACACATAGTCTGAGTCAATCATATACTGGATTGATAATGTAAAAAGAA
>SL_8KL_010_SEDDRAFT_10002231_pt1 | contig 16453 bp, 16 predicted proteins | sample SodLakKL_010_SED_4_FD_11160 | JGI IMG/M metagenome (IMG submission 11160)
TTTTCTACTAACATAAACTTAAACCTTTTAGAGTGAAATTATTTTAGGGCCCTGTGTGCGATATCTTTGCGGTAATAGCAGCCGTCGAATTTAATTTCTTCGCAAGCCCGGTAAGCACGATCCACGGCTTTACGCAGATCACTGTCCCAGGCGGTTACACCTAAAACCCGACCCCCGCAGTAACCAGGTGCCCGTCTTTTAGAGCGGTACCGGCGTGAAATACTGCCACCTGTTTATCGCCTGATTTTTCAAGGGCATCCAAACCTTCGATAAATTTACCCTTTTCATATTTTCCCGGATAACCGCCGGAAGCCATCACCACGCAAACAGCATGATCATCTTTCCAGTGCGGCTCAATACCAGCCAGATCACCCTCGGCTGCAGCCATTAAAAGTGGCAGCAGATCCGAGTCCAACCGGGGAATGATTGCCTGCGTTTCCGGATCGCCAAAGCGGACGTTAAATTCAAGCACGTTAAAATCATCTTTAGAAACCATCAGCCCGGCATAGATTACACCCCTGAAATCAATCCCCATATCTTTAAAACCTTTTAAAAGAGGTTTAAAAACGACCTCTTCGGTCTTGCTGGCCAGCTCTGGAGTATAAACCGGGGCGGGCGAATAAGCGCCCATTCCGCCAGTGTTCGGACCTTTATCTCCTTCACCGATAGCTTTATGATCCTGTGATGAAGGCAGGACAACCAGGTTACTGCCGTCGGTTACGGCAAGGACAGAAACCTCTTCACCGCTGAGACAGTTTTCAATCACGACCCGGTTGCCGGCCTCTCCAAAAGCCCTTTCAATCATAATATCGTAGAGAGCCTGTTCTGCCTCTTCCGGCCCGGACGCTACGGTAACACCCTTACCGGCAGCCAAACCATCAGCCTTGATAACCACCGGCCCACCGTAAAAGCGACCGAGATGGCTGCGGGCATCTTCAAAATCATCAAATATTGTAAAACCGGCAGTCGGGATACCCCACTCCTTCATTTTGCGCTTGGACCAAACTTTGCTGCCCTCAAGCTGCGCACCCTTGCTGTCAGGGCCAAAAACTTTAAGGCCTGCCTGCCGGAAAATATCGGCAATACCCAGGACCAGGGGAGCTTCCGGGCCGACAACTGTCAAATCAATTTTTTGTTCCAGGGCCCAGTCCTTTAGTTCCTCAATATCCTCGGCATCAATATCTACACATTCGGCCACCGAGGCAATTCCGGCATTACCCGGGGCACAGTAAAGCTTCTCCAACCGAGGACTCTGGGCCAGCTTCCAGGCCAGGGTGTGCTCACGTCCGCCCCCGCCAACCAGTAACACGCGCATTTTAACAACCTCCATTCAATTAATACGGCGCAATTTATATTCTAAATATTGTTACGCTAACATTCTCTGCTGCTATTGCCAGTTGATGAAAACTATGTTTGCAGGCCATAGATTTAACTATCAACACCATGTGCAGCAAGCCTGTTTATGAGCTTGTATCAATGTTCCGGTTTCCTTTGAACAAGCAGTTAAATGGCCGATGAAGTAAAGGCCGGAATAGGCCGTCCGACATGGATGTCGGACGCCTCGCGAGACCTCCGGATGAGGTTATCGCGAGGGCAGCCTAAATGGAGGCCTGCAACTAAATCGCTGCCATTTACTGCGAAGTGAACTGGAGACAGGAACAGTGATACAAGCTTCAGGCACAGATACAAGCACCAAAATCAGAATGCTATGAATCAATGCTTAAAGTAGCGCCGCCCCGTAAAGACCATGGCAATCCCCAGCCGGTCACACAACCTGATCGACTCATCATCTTTCATCGAGCCGCCCGGTTGAACAATGGCTGAAATTCCGGCCTTACCAGCCTCGTCAATAATGTCTGGAAACGGGAAAAATGCATCGGACCCAATCACAGCTCCCGTTGCTTTTTCTCCAGCCTGGTCCAGGGCAATCTTAGCCGCGCCGATCCTGTTCATCTGGCCGGCTCCGATTCCGATCGTTTTACCCTCTGCTGCGACCACGATGGCGTTCGAACGGACATGTTTAACTACTTTCTGAGCAAAGTTAAGTGCTTCCCACTGTTCCTTTGTAGGCTTCTTTTCAGTTACAACCTCGCCTTCGGATACATCTAGAGGTTCATTATCAACGGACTGTATTAAAAGCCCTCCTGATACTTTTTTGAAGTCAGTTGGCTTTGCCTCAATAGTTTCTGGATTGATTTCCAACAAACGGATATCTTTTTTCTCGTTAAATATTTCAAGCGCTTCATCTGTAAACTCCGGCGCAGCAATCACTTCTAGGAAAATCTCCATCATTAATCGGGCCGTGGCAGCGCCAACGGGTCTGTTTAAGGCGACAATGCCCCCAAAAATCGAGACAGGATCTGCTTCATACGCCAGCTGGTATGCTTCGTAAATAGTCAGGGCAGAACCAACACCGCAGGGATTGGCATGTTTAACAGCAACTGCTGTCGATTCTTTAAATTCCCTGACCAGTTCCCAGGCTGCATTAAGATCATTTAAATTATTAAATGACAGCTCCTTGCCCTGCAGCTGCTTGGCCGCCGCCAGCCCTGTCAACTTTCCGGAAGAGGCATAAAAGGCTGCTTCCTGCTGTGGGTTCTCCCCGTAGCGTAAATCCTGCACCTTCGTAAAGGACAGGCTCAGGCGATCCGGATAAGCTCTCATCNCCGAATTCTGCCCTGCTGCTTAAATAGCCGGCGATAGCTGCATCATATCCTGCTGTGTGGACGAATGCCTCCGCTGCCAGACGGTAGCGGGTAGTATCACTGATCTCGCCGCTGTTTTTAAGCTCTTCTACGATCTGGCCATAGCGTTCAGGGTTAACTACCACCGCAACCCGGTTGTAGTTCTTAGCCGCGGCCCGCAGCATGGTCGGCCCGCCAATATCAATATTTTCAACTGCCTCTTCCAGGGTTACCCCTGACCGGGCAATAGTACCTTCAAAGGGATATAGATTGACCACGACCAGCTCAATCGGGACAATCCCGTGCTCGCTCAACTCTTCTACCTGGTCAGGCCTGGCCAGGATAGCTCCATGAATGCTGGGGTGGAGTGTTTTTACCCTTCCCCCCAAAATTTCAGGGCTGCCGGTCACTTCCGCAGCCTCAGTTACCGAAAAGCCTGCTTCACTGATCGCCCGGGCAGTGCCCCCGGTCGAAATAATTTCAAAACCAAGCTCGATCAATTCACCGGCCAGTTCCGCAATTCCTGCTTTATCGGATACACTTAATAAAGCTCTACGTTTCTGTGTCAATAATATAGCACCTTCTTCCTTCCACTTTCAGTTTGTCGCGACAGAACAGATCAATCGCAATCGGATAGATCCGGTGTTCAACCGCCTGGATCCGCTGCCGCAGTGTATTTACTGATTCACGCTGGATAACCGGGACCGCTTCCTGCAGCACAACCGGGCCGCTGTCAAGGCCTTCATCAACAAAGTGGACCGTGCATCCGGTTACTTTTACACCATAGTTAAAAGCCTGCTCTATCCCATCGGTTCCGGGGAAGGCAGGCAAAAGAGATGGGTGAATATTTAAGATCTGCAGGGGAAAAGCCTGGACAAAAAGCGGTGAAAGCAGGCGCATGAATCCGGCCAGCACTACAAGATCTATTTCATTTTCTTTCAGGGTGTTGATCAGGACCTGGTCGTAACTTTCCCTGCTGCTGTAGCCCTTCGGGGCGATATGAAGGGCCTTAACTCCATCCCCCCTGGCTATTTCCAGGGCAGGAGCATCTGCCCGGTCGCTGATCATCAAGGCAACCTCTCCTGCAATCTCTTCCCTTTTAACCGCTTTCAGGATCGTTTTAAGGTTGCTGCCACGACCGGATGCCAGCACGGCAATACGTTTCATCTTGAGATCCCCCTATTATTACAAAAACTGCTGCTTCACTTTAAGACATAGCTTCTAACAATATTATTCTATTAATATCACTATAAATCCTTTATCACTACCCCGCTGCTGCCGCTTTCCACTCTGCCGATTTTATATGCTGTCAGGTGGTGCTCGGAAAAATGTTTCAGCAAGCCGTCAGATTCCCGGGGTGAAGCAAAAAGACAGTAACCAATGCCCATGTTAAATGTTCTGAACATTTCACTTCGCCTCACTTCGCCCAGTTCACTGATCAGGTCGAAAATAGGCGGCTCCATCCAGGCGTTGGGATCAATTTCCGCCTGTAGGCCGGAAGGCAAAACACGGGGCAGGTTACCGGGCAAACCACCTCCGGTAATATGGGCCATCCCCCTGATCGAAAACTTTTTCAGAGCACGCAAGACAGGTTTAACGTAAATATAAGTTGGGCGCAGCAGTTCTTCAGCCAGGGTCATACCCAGGCCGGGCTGGAAATCTGTCAACAGCAGGCCGGCTTCTTCCAGCAAAGCTTTACGTACCAGGGAAAAACCGTTGCTGTGCAAGCCATTTGAAGCAAGTCCGATTACAGTATCGCCATTTTTAATGTTTGAACCGTCAATGATCTTTTCTTTATCGACCATACCTACTGCAAATCCGGCCAGGTCATATTCGCCGGCAGGGTAAAAGCCTGGCATTTCTGCCGTCTCTCCACCCAAAAGAGCGCAACCGGCATCACGGCAGCCTTCTGCCACACCGGTGGTTTCAGTTTGCCTACAGCCAGGTAGTCAAGGAAAAAAAGCGGTTCCGCCCCCTGGACCAGGATGTCATTAACACACATGGCCACACAGTCAATCCCGACAGTATCATGCCTTTCCACGGCAAAAGCGATCTTCAACTTGGTGCCTACACCGTCAGTTCCGGAAACAAGGACCGGTTCTTTCATCCCCTGCAGATTTGGAGCGAACATTCCGCCAAAGCCGCCCAGGCCGTGCAGCACCTCTGAACGGAAAGTGGATTTAGCCAGCCCCTTGATCCGCTCCACCGCGGCATCGGCCGCGTCAATATCGACACCTGCCTTCTTGTAATCCATCTCCTCGCTCACTTCATTCCACCTCCCCTTGTTTTTTATAGCAGCAAAACAGTTGAGATTGGTATTTCATATTAAAGCCTTTGCTCACTGTTCGCTGCGTGATGAATTAAGCCTGACTCAGCTTCAGGCTTCCACTCAGGCTACCCTCTCGACGGGCCATCCGTGGCCCTTCTCGAGGCATCCCACCTCCTGTGGGCTGGCCTGTTCCAGCCTTTTCTTCGTCAGTTACTTCATTCACTCGCTTAACGTTCGCGCCAGGCTTTAATATTGCAACCACCGTACTGCAGCAGGCTTATACTGAAATCCAAAGTGAACGTAAAGTGAGTGCGAAAAATTGCAGGCAATGCAAAGTCCGGAGCGGATCGGACGACACGGAAGTCGGCCGCCGAGCGAGGGCTCTGGATGAGCCCTTCGCAAGGAAAATCCAGGCGCAGGGCTAAAGCAGTGCCGTGCCAATTCTTGCTCGAACGATCAGTGAACGCTGTTTTCAGTATAAATTGCTTCATCTATTACTCAAAGTATGAAAAAAGCCCGGCACTCGAAAGAGTGCCGGGCGGCTTCTTTAGAAGAAGAGCGGCGCAAAAACAAGGGCCACTATACTCATTAACTTAATTAAAATGTTCAGCGACGGACCGGCTGTATCCTTGAAGGGGTCACCGACCGTATCACCGACCACGGCTGCTTTATGAGCTTCGCTGCCTTTACCGCCGTGTTCTCCGGCTTCAATGAACTTCTTAGCATTATCCCAGGCTCCGCCGGCGTTGGCCATGTTAATGGCCTGCAGAACCCCGGTCACCAGGGCACCGGCTAAAAGTCCGCCTAGCGCTTCTTTACCCAGGAAGGGAATCAGGCCTACAGCCAGCGGCACTATAACCGCCATCAGGCCGGGCACGATCATCTCTTTCAGGGCCGCTTTTGTGCTAATATCAACACAGCGGGCATATTCCGGCTTGGCCTTGTACTCCATCAGGCCCGGAATTTCCTTGAACTGACGGCGAATCTCTTCAATCAGTGAGAAAGCTGCATTCCCAACCGCTTCCATGGTCCGGGAAGTAAAGAAGTAAGTGAGCATACCACCAATTAACAGGCCGGCAATAACCTGGGGTGATGTAATATCAATCACGGCCAGTTCTGCCACCTGGGCATATGCAGTAAAGAGAGCCAGTGCGGTCAGCGCAGCCGAACCGATGGCAAAGCCTTTACCGATTGCCGCGGTAGTATTACCGAGTGAGTCAAGCTGATCGGTAATTTCGCGTACTTCAGGTTCAAGTTCAGCCATCTCGGCAATGCCGCCGGCATTATCAGCCACCGGTCCGTAAGCATCAACAGCAACGGTCATACCCACGGTTGAAAGCATACCCACCGCGGAAATGGCAATACCGTAAACACCGGCTACATGGTAAGATACGAGGATTGCCGCAACGATAGCAATGATCGGAATAACGGTACTCTTCATCCCGACGGATAGACCGCTGATAATATTGGTAGCCGGTCCGGTTAGTGACGCCCTTGCAATATTCTGAACCGGCTTGTAATGGTCAGAAGTGTAGTATTCAGTTACCCGGCCGATAACAACACCAGCCAGTAAACCGGCGATAACTGCAATAAAGGGGCCGTAATCTGAAAAAATACCCTGCTCGATAAATGAACGAATCAGGAAAAATGAACCGATCAGAACCACAATGGCACTGACCCAGGTTCCGCGCTCTAAAACTGCTCCCAGGCGGACGCCTTCTTTGGCCCGCACGAAGAAGTAGGCAAAAATAGATGCCAGGATACCTATTGATGCAACCAGCATCGGCAGAAGCATACCACCGAGACCATAAAGGACTACGCCCAGGGTCATGGTGGCAATCATTGAACCAACAAAAGACTCAAACAAGTCTGCTCCCATCCCGGCAACATCACCGACATTATCACCAACATTGTCGGCAATAACTCCGGCATTGCGGGGGTCGTCTTCGGGAATACCGGCTTCAATTTTGCCGACCAAATCGGCTCCCACATCGGCTGCCTTGGTATAAATACCACCGCCGACACGGGCGAAAAGAGCAATTGAACTTGCCCCTAAAGCATAGCCGTTAATAACAGAAGGGCCGATAAAAATAAAAAGAATTCCCAAACCGAAAAGACCAAGACCTGCAACCATCATACCCATAATTGTCCCGCTTGAAAAAGCTATGGTCAGGGCAGGGTTAATCCCGGACCTTGCTGCGTGGGTGGTGCGCACATTGGCCTTGGTGGCAACCGTCATCCCCACATAGCCGGCGGTACCTGAAAAAATAGCCCCAACCACAAAACTGACCGCAGTCAGCACATTAATTGCAGTAGCGAGCACGATGGTCAGCACCACCACAAAAACAGCCAGGTAAGTATATTCGCGCTTCATGAAAGCCATTGCTCCTTCATGAATTGCATCGGCAATATCGCGCATCTCTTTACTACCTGCTTCGGCCTTGCCCAGCTTGAGCCATAAAATAAGAGCAAAAACAAGTGCAGCCAGGGCACAGACCGGTGCTACATAAACTAACATGTCCATTTTCTTTCAACCTCCCAGTAAGATCTCTTTTCTATTTAAATCTTTTCACGGGCACGGCACGCCGTGCCCCTACAAAAATCCCAAATCCATAATACCTTTCTTCTAGATCCTGTCCTTCTTTTCACGGGCACGACAAGCCTTGCCCCTGCAAAATCCTAATTTCATAACACCTTTCTTCTATATCCTGTTTTTCTATCACGGGCACGGCACGCCGTGCCCCTACTCCGCTTATTACGGCTCCACCGGGTAATCACCGCTGAAGCAGGCTGAACAGAATACATCGCCCGGCAGATCAATCGCTCCTTTTACCTGCTCCAGGCTGAGAAAACCGATCGAATCTGCGCCGATCATCTCTGATATTTCCAGAGGATTGCGTTTATGGGCAATCAGATCTTGCTTGTCGGGTGTATCAATCCCGTAATAACAGGAACCGGTCACAGGCGGTGAACTTATCCGCAGGTGAACTTCGGTTGCCCCGGCCCGCTTCATAATCTTAATTAACTTCAGGCTGGTTGTGCCGCGGACAATCGAATCATCTACCAGGACCACGCGCTTGCCTTCAACGATTTTCTGCACCGCGTTCAGCTTCAGGTCGACCCCTTCTTCGCGCATTTTCTGAGTCGGTTTGATAAAAGTCCGTCCGATATAGCGGTTTTTAACCAGGCCCATTTCGTAGGGCAAACCGGCCTCTTCGGCAAAACCTGAAGCTGCGGCAATGCTCGAATCGGGAACACCTGAGACGATATCTGCTTCAACAGGGTGTTCCCGGGCCAACCGCCGCCCTAGCTCCCGGCGCACCAGGTGGACATTTCTACCCTCCAGATTGCTGTCCGGGCGGGCAAGGTAAATATATTCAAATATGCAAAGGTTAGTACCGGGGCTTTCCACCGCCTGGCGGCTGTGTACTCCTTCTTCATCTAAAATTACCATTTCCCCCGGTTCGACATCGCGGATATAAGTCGCTCCGATCGTATCAAAAGCACAGGTTTCCGAAGCCACAAAATAACCGCCATCAGAAAAGCTCGCTAATGAGAGTGGCCTGAATCCGTAACCGTCCCGCAGGCCGATAACCTTGCGGCCGTCGGTCAGAACAAAGGCAAATGCTCCTTTCAACCTCGGCACAACTTCTGCCAGCGCTTCCTCCAGGCTTTCACTGCCCTGCCTGGCGATCATATGGGCCAGCAGTTCGCTGTCTGTGTCGGTCTGAAATATTGCGCCCTGGCACTCCAGCTCTTCCCGCAGTTCCCGGGCATTGAGCAGGTGACCGTTGTGGGCAATTGCCAGCTCACCATGGCGGTAACGCAGCTTCAGAGGCTGACTATTTTCAAAATCCCGGCCATCTGAATCGTAAGGATAGCGGACATGGCCAATTGCCATCTTGCAGACAATCCCTTTTAAGTCTGCAGTATCAGGAAATACTTCTGAAACCAGGCCCAACCCTCTCTTGGTCCACATTTTTCGGCCTTCACCGGGACCTGCCGTAATTCCGGCGCTCTCCTGTCCACGATGCTGCAGGGCATAAAGGGCAAAACAGGTCAAAAAAGCCAGGGGCTGATCTTCGGCAAAACCGCCGCAAACCCCGCAGGCTTCGCGCAGCTTCCCGGTGGGAGCTACTCCATGATGCATGAAAAAACCTCCTCGTAGGCCGCTTGCATAGCAGACACTTCCAACTTCAGTATTATATCATCGCAATGAGAGATAATCAAAGCATCTCCCTTGACAATGCCGATTTTTGAAGATTCAACCTTTGCTTCCATAATTAGCTGCGATACCCGGTCGGCATCTTCCGGGGCGACCGAAAACAACACCCGCGAAGGTCCCTCGCCAAATAAGGCCAGGGGAAGGTAATCTGAAGGCGCCAGGTTAACCTGCGCGCCGATTCTGCCGCTTAAACAGGACTCAGCCAGGGCAACAGCCAATCCGCCATCAGAGAGATCATGGGCCGATTGAACCAGATCCGCATTGATTAGATCGCGAATCAGATCCTGCACATCTCTTTCCGCTTCCAGGTCTACTTCGGCCAGGCTGCCGGAAACTTTACCGCACCAGCTTTTTAAATACTGGCTGCCGCCAAGCGACACTTCCTGGGGTCCTAGCAGAAAGAGGTGATCACCGTCGCGCCTCAGGGCAGTAGTGCATTTTTTGTCAGGATCTTTAAGCAGGCCGACTGCTCCTACTACCGGGGTGGGGTAGATCGCTTCACCTTGAACCTCATTGTAGAAACTGACATTTCCGCCGACTACCGGAACATTCAGGACGCGGCAGGCTTCGGCCATCCCTTTAACGGCCTGACTGAACTGCCAGTAAATCTCCGGTTTTTCCGGGTTTCCGAAATTGAGGCAATCGGTAATGCCAATCGGCTCAGCCCCGCTGCAGCTCAGGTTCCGTGTTGCTTCTGCCACGGCCATCATACCGCCCCGGTATGGGTCAAGGTAGGTGTGCCTGCCGTTGCCGTCAACACTCATAGCTAAAGCTTTGCCGGTTTCCCGTATCCGTATAACTGCGGAATCCCCGCCGGGACCTTCCAGTGTGCAGGTGCGGACCATGTAATCATAGCGCCGCCAGACCCATTCCTTGGAAGCAATGTCCGGCGCTGCCAACAGCTTAAGCATTACTTCGCCGTAGTTTTCCGGGAGGGGCATATTGAGCGGGTCATAGTTGGCCAGTTCACGGAAATAGGCCGGTTCTTTGCTTTTCGGGCTATATTCAGGGGCTCCTCCGGCAACGCTGGCTGCAGGAACCGAGGCGACAACTTCTCCCTGGTAGCGGGCAGTGACCATTTCTCCGGAGACAACTTTACCGATCACTGCCGGTTTTAAATCCCAGCGCCCGAAGACCTCTTCCACTGCTTTCAGCTTATCCGGCTCAACAATTAAGAGCATTCTTTCCTGTGACTCCGAGGTGAGAATTTCAAAGGGGTGCATATCCTCTTCCCTGAGCGGCACCTGGTCCAGGTCAACCTCAATACCTGTGCCGGCGCGGGAAGCAGTTTCCGTCAGGGCACAGGTTAATCCGGCCCCGCCGAAATCCTGGACCCCGGCTACCAGCTTCTTGCCGATTGCTTCCAGGGTGGCATCCATCAGCAGTTTGCCCACGAAAGGATCCCCTACCTGAACGGCCGGTCGCTTCTCTTCCGACTCTTCGGATAGCTCTTCAGAGGCAAAGGTAACGCCGTGTATACCATCGCGCCCGGTCAACGCACCGACCAGAACCACCAGGTTTCCTTCGCCGCTGGCTTTACCCAGCACCAGCTGATCTGTCGGCATAATACCCACACACATTGCATTTACCAGGGGATTTCCCTCGTAACAGGGTTCAAAGTATACCTCGCCGGCCACGGTGGGTATACCGACACAGTTGCCGTAGCCGCCGATACCGCCTACCACCCCGTCAAAGAGGTATCGCCCGCGTGGCGTATCAAGGTTGCCAAAGCGCAGTGAGTTCAGGAAAGCAACCGGCTGCGCTCCCATGGTATAAATATCTCTTAAAATCCCGCCAACACCGGTTGCCGCACCCTGGTGCGGTTCAATCGCTGAAGGGTGATTGTGGCTTTCAATTTTAAAAACGGCTGCCCAGCCGTCTCCGATATCTACTACCCCGGCATTTTCACCGGGACCCTGGATTACCCGGGGACTGTTGGTGGGAAACAGCTTCAGGGCCGAACGTGAATGCTTATAACTGCAGTGCTCTGACCACATTACGCTGTACATATTCAGTTCTACCTCATTCGGTTCACGGCCCATCTGTTCGGTAATTAACTTGTATTCATGGTCGGTCAGCCCCAGGGTCCGGTGAAGATCCTGATCAGACATTGCGAACCACCTCCCGGCCTGTTAAGTAGCTGATGATAGATTTAAAAATGATTAAGCCGTGCCTGGAGCCTAAAACCTTTTCCCCGGCTCTTTCGGGATGAGGCATCAGGCCGACCACGTTACCGGCCCTGTTGCAGACTCCGGCTATATTTTCAAGGGAACCGTTAGGATTGGCCTGCGGGGTTACATCCCCGTTTTGATCGGTATAGCGGAAGACAATCTGATCATTTGCTTTAAGCTCTTCCAACAGCTCGGGCGGCGCATAGTAGCTGCCGTCGCCGTGAGCCACCGGCATTTCCAACACCTTGCCGAGGGAAGCTGAGAGGGTAAAGGGCAGACTGTTATTATCGACCCTGACAAATACCTGCTCGCACCGGAACTGCAGGTGGTGGTTGCGGCAAAGAGCGCCCGGCAGAAGGCCGGCTTCGGTCAGCACCTGGAACCCGTTGCAGATACCCAGAACCAGGCCTCCTTTGTCGGCAAATTCAGCCACGGCATTCATGACCGGGCTGAAACGGGCTATCGCCCCTGAACGCAGGTAATCTCCGTAAGTAAAACCGCCGGGCAGGATGATCACATCGCGCCTGCCTACCCTTTTTTCAGTGTAGTGAATGTATTCTACTTCCTTTTTTAAAACATCGCGCACCAGGTGGTAAGAATCGAGGTCGCAGTTAGAACCGGGGAAAACAATTACACCAAATTTCATAGCCCGGCCTCCTGTAAAACATAGCTGTAATCTTCAATGACCGGGTTGCTGAGCAGGCGGCGGGACATATCTTCCACGCGTGCGGCTGCTTCCTTCCGGTCATCTGCTTCAAGATTAAGTTCAATATATTTTCCGACCCTGACCTGGCTGACCCCGTCATACCCCAGGGCCTGAAGCGACTTTTCAACGGCAGCACCCTGGGGGTCAAGCACCGCTTTCTTCAAAGTCACTTCAACCTTGGCTTTCCACTGCATGTTATTCTCCCCCTTCCAGACGCCTCAAAACTTCACGGTAAGCTTCAACTACCCCGCCCATATCCCGGCGGAAACGATCTTTATCCAGTTTTTCCTGGCTGCTGCTGTCCCAGAAACGGCAGGTATCGGGGGAAATTTCATCACCTAACAGGATTTTATCCCCGTGACGGCCGAATTCCAGCTTAAAATCTACCAGGGTAATGCCTTTATCGCGCAGGTAAGGCACCAGGAGTTCGTTAACCCTCAGGGCGACCTTTTCAATTTCAGCCATCTCTTCAGGGTCAGCCAAGTCCATAGCATAGATATGGTAGTGATTAATCATCGGGTCGTGCAGTTCGTCATCTTTCAAAGAGAACTCAAGCACGGTCTTCTTCATGACTGTTCCTTCCGGAATGCCCAGTCTTTTCGACAGGCTGCCGGCAGCAATATTGCGGACAATTACTTCTACCGGAATAATCTCTAGCGATTTGACCAGCATCTCCCTCTCGCTTACCGTTTTTTCATAGTGCGTTTCAACACCCTTTTCTTCCAGCAGTTCGAAAAATATAGCAGAAAGGCGGTTATTTAAAATCCCCTTATCGGCCAAGCTGTCTTTTTTCACCCCGTCAAAAGCGGTGGCATCATCCTTAAATTCAACCAGGTACAGTTCCGGATCATCAGTGCGGTAAATTTTTTTTGCTTTTCCTTCGTATAAAAACTCGCCTTTTTTCAAATTATGTTCCTCCCTTATATTTTCAGCCTGCGGTAAATGTAGTCGACCCGCTGCAGGTAATAGGCAGGGTCAAAACAATCTTCCAATTTTTCTTCACCAAGTTTATTTAAAACAATTTCTTCTCCTGCCAGGATCTCTTTTAGTGTCCGGCCGCCTTCCCATGCTTCCATGGCACAGCGCTGGACCAGGTCATAGGCCTCTTCCCGGGACATGCCGCTTTCAACCAGCTCCAGCAGCACCCGCTGGGAATAAATTAACCCTCCGGTCAGCTCCAGGTTGCGCTCAAGCTGTTCCGGGTAAACTCTAAGCTCGCCGATTACCCTGATCATCTGCTGCAGCATGTGATCACAGGTTATAGTGCTGTCGGGTAGTACCACTCTCTCTACCGAGGAATGAGAAATATCGCGTTCGTGCCAGAGAGCAACATTTTCCAGGGCAGTCCCGGCATAGCCGCGCAGCAGGCGGGCCAGGCCGCAAACTTTTTCACAGGTTACCGGGTTTCGCTTGTGGGGCATGGCCGAGGAACCTTTTTGACCGCTGTAGAAGGGTTCTTCCAGTTCCCTGGTCTCGGTACGCTGAAGGTTGCGCACCTCCAGGGCCATTTTTTCCAGGGTAGCCCCGATGATAGCCAAAGTGCCAACATACTCGGCGTGGCGGTCTCGCTGTAAAACCTGGGTTGAAACCGGGGCCGGCTCAAGGCCTAATTTTTTGCAGACATACTCTTCAATAAAGGGATCAATGTGGGCAAAGTTCCCGACTGCGCCGGAAATTTTACCAACCCGCACAGCATCCGTTGCCCGATCGAGGCGCTCCCTATTTCGACGCACTTCGCCCAGCCAGAGAGCAAACTTTAACCCCAGGCTGGTCGGTTCGGCATGCACCCCGTGAGTCCGGCCCACAGCAGGAGTTTCTTTGTAACGCCGGGCCTGTTCAACCAAAACTTTTTCCAGCTCCTGCAACCCTTCGCTGATCAAACCGGCAGCTTCGACCAGCATAACCGAAAGGGCGGTATCGACAATATCGTAAGAAGTAAGGCCGTAATGAAAATAGCGGCTCTCTTCACCGAGTGATTCAGCCACACAGCGGGTGAAAGCAACCACATCATGCCTGGTTTCCTTCTCCAATTCTTCGATCCGCTGCACATCAAAGGCAGCGTTTTCGGCAATGAGGCTAGCCGCTTCCCGGGGGATAACATCCATTTCCGCCCAGGCTGCAGCTGCCAGGATTTCTACTTCTAAAAATTTTTGATAGCGGTTTTCCAGGCTCCAGATTTGACCCATCCGGGGGCGGGTATATCGTTCAATCACTTTTTATCACCTGCATCGCGATTGCACTGTGCTTCGCTCTCCCGCAGGGCACAGTCTTTTTCTTCAACTTTCGCCGCCAGTGACTGGCGATAATTGTTCAGTTTATCACGCAGACTATCATCTTCCAGGGCCAGCATTTGCACAGCCAGCAGTCCCGCGTTATATGCTCCATTTACAGCTACCGTTGCCACCGGAATGCCCTGTGGCATCTGCACGATTGAATAGAGGGAATCTACACCGTGCAGCGGTTCTATAGCGACCGGAATTCCTATCACCGGAAGCAGGGTCATTGAAGCAATCACACCCGGCAGGTGGGCTGCTCCTCCGGCTCCCGCGATAATCACTTTCAAACCGGCTTCTGCTGCGCCCCGGGCATAGCGGGCTGTCTTCTCAGGGTGGCGGTGGGCACTTGAGATTACCATCTCCCAACCAACCCCAAAATGATCAAGAGCTTCTGCCGCTTTACGCATAATCGGCAGGTCGGAATCACTGCCCATGACAATGCCAACTTTTACATCAGACATATTATCAACTCCAAAATTATAGTTATTGCCAGTGCTAACCGGCAGCAGGCAGCCACAGAAACTGTTGTCCCGTGGCACCTGCTTGAACCAGTTAACCTTTTGCCTGATAAAAACTGATACATTATAACCCGCAGGCTGAGGGCTTCTTAGTAATATACAATCTGACGGACTAATAAATCATGCTTCAGGTTTACCAGAAAAAGTGGATCAGGGAAACCAGGGCCAGCAGGTAAAGGATCCAGTGGACCTCTTTGAATTTACCGGCAAAAACTTTAACCAGCGGGAAAGCAATGAAACCAAATGCAATACCGTCAGCAATGCTGTAAGCCAGCGGCATAAAAATAATAGTCAAGAATGCCGGGAAAGCTTCGGTGAAATCTTCAAAGTCAACTTTCATAATCGAAGCCATCATTAATACACCGACAATAACCAGGGCCGGTGCGGTAGCCTGGGGTGGAACCAGTCCGGCCAGCGGGGCTACGAAAAGGGCCAGCAGGAATAAAATTCCCACCACAACTGACGTAAACCCGGTCTTACCGCCTTCGGAAATACCGGCAGTGGATTCGATGTAAGTGGTAACCGTGCTTGTTCCCATCAGCGCACCGCCCATAGTTCCGACTGCATCAGCGAGCATAGCCTTGTTAACTTTGGGAAGACGTCCTTTTTCATCAAGATAACCGGCACGGGCACCGGTGCCAAGCAGGGTCCCCATGGTATCAAAAACATCAACAAATACAAAAGAAAAGATTACAAAAATCGGAATGGAAAATGTTGCCGCAAAATCAAGCTGGAACAAAATTGGTGAAAGCGAAGCGGGAGGTCCGAAAATATCGCCAATTCCGGTCGGGAAAGGCTGAAAGCCCATTATAAAGCTGATGATAGTGGTCAGTAAGATTCCAATCAAAATCGCTCCCCTGACCTTGCGAGCCATCAGGATCGCTATAATTAAAAGGCCGATCAAAGACAGCATCGGACCGGGTGCTGTAAGATCTCCCAGAGTAACCTGGGTTGCTTCATAGCCGACAATAATACCGGCATTTTGCAGACCAATAAAGGCAATGAATAGCCCGATTCCGGCTGCCACGGCGTTCTTGAGACTGGCGGGAACGGCGGCGTCAAAATGGCTGACCAATCCGGTTACCGAGAGTATCAGGAAAACCACCCCTGAAATAAATACCGCGCCGAGCGCTGCCTGCCAGCCAAATTCGGCAGCAACTACAAAGGCAAAAAAGGCATTTAGACCCATACCGGGGGCCAGGGCAAAAGGATAATTAGTTAGCAGGCCCATCAGGATCGTAGTCAGTGCGGCGGCAATAATCGTCGCCGTCATAACAGCACCGAAATCCATGCCGGCAGCGCTCAAGATATCCGGGTTAACGAATATGATATAAGCCATGGTCATAAAAGTGGTAGCACCGGCTGTAATCTCGGTCTTGTAGTTCGTCTTGTATTGTTCAAACTTAAAAAACTTATCCATCATCTTCCTCCTTGGACAATATGATTGCTATAGACTTATTTAGTGCTGGTAAAGAAATAAATGGCTGCTGCGGATAAGGGTTCCTATTTGCAGTTTTCACATCACCTCCAGGAATAATAGAATAAGCCCGGACAGATAGGCATCGAGCGAAACCTACCCGCCTGGGCTTTTATCCCTCCGGTGT
>SL_8KL_010_SEDDRAFT_10002232_pt1 | contig 16450 bp, 12 predicted proteins | sample SodLakKL_010_SED_4_FD_11160 | JGI IMG/M metagenome (IMG submission 11160)
CTTCTGCCATTAAAAAAAGCTTGCAAATCTCTCTGGCAATTACAAAAAAAGATAGGCCGTGGACAGCCCTGGTTTTTTTGCAGCTACAGCACGGGTGCGGCTTGTTGGGGTGGTTTGCGCTGATCCCGTGCTGCATACCGCTGCTATCGGAGGGAGGGCTGTCCGGCCTATCCTTTTTGCTTTTTTGAACTACAGCCAACTGTTATAAGGCTGTATCACCTCTTTCACCTGTGCGGATCCGGATGGCCTCTTCCACCGGAATAATAAAGATTTTGCCATCCCCGTATTTTCCAGTCTGGCAGATATTTTGAACTACTTTAACAATCTCTTCCACCCGATCGTCGGAGACGATTGTCTCCATTTTCATCTTGGGCAGAAGATTGACGTTAACAGGAGTTCCCCGGTAAACCTGGGTTTCCCCTTTTTGCGTCCCGAACCCCTTGACATGGGTTATCGTCATCCCGGTAACGACACCGCTTAAGGCTTCTTCCAGTTCCATCATCTTGTTCGGCCTGAAAATGACCTCGATTTTTTTCACCTGGTGTTCCTCCCTTCTTTTGTTTACAGGGTATCTCATTTTACTCTATTATTGTAATCCCAAAAGCTTTTTGTAGCGAAGCCGGGGAGACAGTCCTGGAGCGCTTTTCGAAGTAAAACAAGGGCCAGGCGGAAAAGCGGCTTAACTGTCGCCCTGCTTTCTGGTGCATACACTTGTTATTCCTTGTTATGCTTCTTTTACCGGGGAACAAAGTCCGCATAAGCTTCCATTCCGTGTTCGCCGATATCCAGACCCTTCATTTCTTCTTCCCGGGGCACCCGGAGTGCTGCAGCAGACCGGATGATGGCAAAGAGGACGGCAGCCGTCACGCCAACCCATGCGACCATGGCCACTACACCCAGGGCCTGCACACCCAGCAGGCCGGCTCCGCCGCCATAGAACAGTCCTCCATCTGTGGCCAAAAAGCCCACAGCCAGGGTCCCCCAGATGCCGCAGGTCCCGTGCACCGAAACAGCACCAACAGGATCGTCCACTTTGATTTTTTGGTCAATGATTTCCACGGAAAAGACCAGGATAATGCCGCCAATGGCTCCGGCAATAATAGCACCGATGGGAGATAGATTGCCGCAACCGGCCGTAATGGAGACCAGGCCCGCCAGGGCGCCGTTTAAGGTCATGCTGACATCAGGCTTGCCATGCCGCATCCAGGTTACCAGCATTGCCAGGATAGCACCGGCAGCGGCAGAAAGATTGGTGTTGACCACGACCAAACCCATATCGGGATCCAGGGCGCTTAAGGTGCTGCCACCGTTAAACCCGAACCAGCCGAACCAGAGGATCAATACACCCAAGGCACCCAGGGTGATACTGTGCCCCGGGAGAGCATTGACGGTTCCATCTTCGTTGTACTTGCCGGCCCGGGCTCCCAGGAAGTAGGCGCCCATGAAAGCGGCTACTCCACCTGTCCCGTGCACAACAGTGGAACCGGCAAAGTCAACAAAGCCCAACTCTTCCAGGAAACCTCCGCCCCAGACCCAGTGCCCCACCACGGGGTAGATAATCGCTGTGAGCACGACACTGTAGAGCAGGTAGCCGGGAAACTTGATTCGCTCGGCTACGGCCCCGGAGACGATGGTCGCTGCCGTAGCGGCAAAGACGGTCTGGAAAATCACAAATACGTAGATGGGAACACTAAGACCCAGGTGGGTGAAATCATCAGTTAGGGCATGACCTGAAAGGCCAACAAACCCGGCGGCCGTAAGACCGAACATGAGGGTAAAACCGATTAATGTATAGCTGATACTGCCCATGCTGAAGGTCATAAAGTTTTTCATGATAATGTTTCCGGCATTTTTTGCCCGGGTAAAACCTGTCTCCACCATGGCGAAACCGGCATGCATAAAAAAGACCAGGAAAGCTGCAACCAGGATCCAGATGGAATCAACGGCAACTACAAGATCCTCGGTGGTGGCTGCGGCAACCGTCCCTGCCGGTATCAACAGCAGCAGCGCTGCGGCCAGCAGGATAACCAGGAAAGCCCTCCTACACTGATACGTTAAGCAATTTGTCCCTAACACCTTTCATCATCCTTTCCTTCAATTTTTAATGACCCAGCGTCTCAAAAGGACGGGAATATAACCGGGTTTGCCGCTCGAAGCCCCGGAGTAACTTTAGCTCCTTTTACAGGCTTACCCAGCTCCCCGGGCGACTGCGCCATTACTCGGTTTATTCCAATAGAAAAGCGCCCAGAAATTGTATCTGAGCGCCTTTGCTCCAACTATTGCTTTCAGCCTGGCAAGTGCCTTCTTCAATTCCCCTTTAGAACTTGGCCAGGTACTTGTTGACTTCCCAGGGGTGGACGGCCGTACGGAAGCTGTCCCATTCGATCATTTTCGCTTCGCTGAAGCGATCCCAAATATGTTCGCCGATGGCATCCAGGATGACTTCATCCTGCTCCAGGGCTTTCAGCGCATCATAGAGGCTGCCGGGCAAGCTGTCGATGTTGCGGCTTTTCCGCTCCTCTTCCGACATTTCGTAGATATTCTTTTCTTCCGGTCCCGGGGGAGTCAGCTTGCGCTTAATCCCATCCAGGCCGGCTTTGAGCATAACGGCCAGGGCCAGGTACGGGTTGCAGGATGGGTCCGGGCTGCGCACTTCCACCCTGGTGCTCTGCCCCCTGCGGGCCGGGATACGGATCAGCGGACTGCGGTTTCTTTGGGACCAGGCCACATAAACAGGTGCTTCATATCCGGGAACCAACCGCTTAAAGGAGTTGACGGTGGGATTGGTGATGGCGGTAAACGCCTGCACATGCTCCAGGATCCCGGCAATATAGTTCAAGGCGTACTCGCTAAGTCCATACTGGGCATCGGGGTCGTCAAAAACATTTTCCGAGCCGCGGAACAAGGACTGGTGGGTATGCATCCCGGAACCGTTTATGCCAAAAATGGGCTTGGGCATAAAGCTGGCATGGAGCCCATGCCGCTGGGCGATGGTGCGAACCACCAGGCGGAAAGTGGCCAGATTGTCTGCCGTGGTCAAAGCATCGTTGTACTTAAAGTCGATTTCGTGCTGCCCTTCAGCCACCTCATGGTGGGAAGCTTCCACTTCAAAGCCCATATCCGTAAGGGTCAGAACCATGTCCCTCCTGGCATTTTCCCCCAGGTCAGCCGGCGTCATATCGAAGTAGCCTGCCTTGTCATGGGTTTTAAGGGTGGGAAGCCCATTTTCATCGGTATGAAAGAGGAAAAACTCCGCTTCCGGTCCGGCATTCATGAAAAATCCCATTTCCTCCGCTTCGGCAATGACTTTTTTCAGCCTGCCCCGGGGGCAGCCGACGAAGGGTGTGCCGTCGGGATTATGAACATCGCAGATGAGCCGGGCCACTCCGCCTTCCTTGGGCCTCCAGGGAAAGGTTACAAAGGTGTCCGGATCGGGCCTTAAGTTCATATCTGATTCCTCGATCCGCACAAACCCTTCAATGGATGAACCGTCAAACTGGATTTCTCCCTCTAAAGCCTTGTCTAACTGGTCTGCCGGAATGGCAATGTTTTTCAAAACCCCAAAAATGTCTGTAAACTGAAGACGGATAAATTTCACATTTTGCTCCCCGACCATACGAAGAACGTCGTCATTTGTGTAACCCATGAAAATCAACTCCTTATGAATGATTGAATATAAACAAAAAACGCCCCTGAGAGTTTTTACTTTTCAAACCCTCCCGGGGCGCCATTGCCCACGATAACACTGATTCTTTTTTCTTGGCCCTTGCTATTTACCCCTGGTATTTAGAAACAGTTCCTGCTTTTCCTTCAGTTCCAGCAGCCAGCTTACATTGTCTTCAGTAATCGTTCGGCATAGTCCTTTAGCGGTAGCCGCAGGTCCATGCTCTTCTTTTGCATGAACCGGTATGCGCTTTGTTCGTCCAGGGAAAGCTCTTTCATTACGACTCCCTTGGCCCGTTCGATTACTGTGCGAGCCTGGAGCCTGGACCGTAAGTTGTGCAACTCCTCGTTGAGCTGCTTGCGGCGAAGGTGCTCCAGGTAAAGAACTTTGATGGCAGTCAAAAGAACATTACTTTCTACCGGGAGTTCCTGGATGTAGGGAAACTGCTGCTTCATTTTTTGATAGAAGGTGCTTTCTGTGTTTTCCCTTGTAACCAGCAGCAGCGCTGCCAGGCTTTCCTGGTCGATGATGCTGGCCGTTTCCAGGACATCCCCTTTCAGTTCCAGGCTTAAAATCGTTACCTGGGGTTGGAATTTCCGCACCGTCCTTAAAAACTGGGGGCAGTCCCCTGCTTCACCGGTGCAGCGAAGTCCAGCTGGAGACAGCGATGTGATAATTTCTTTTCCCTCAGCCGGGCTGGCAGCGCCCAGGCAGTATTCCAGGTCTTCCAATCATGTCTGCCTCCACTTCCTGTTAATATCCCTTTTGCTTCATCCAGAAACTCAGGCAACCTTGCCTTGCAACTTTGTATCTATATAATAACCTGCTTTCACCTGCTTGTCAACACTTTTTGAAATAAATTTTCATGATGTGAAAAAGTCTGCAGCCATGGGCATCCGGCGGCCGCTGCCGAAAGCACGGGTCGTCACCCGGAGACCGGGTGCAGACTGATATCTTTTATGCTCGGATCTATCGACTTTTCTAACCAAACTCTTCACAGTGTTATAGTCAAATCCTTGGGCCGCGATTTCGTCCACATGGAGATTTTCTTCAATATATAAGTGCAAAATACGGTCAAGGATTTCATATGGTGGAAGGCTATCCAGGTCTTTTTGGTCCGGGCGCAGTTCCGCAGAGGGTGCTTTTTCTATGACCGACTGAGGGACAATATCCAGGCCAGCCTGGTAATTCATAAACTCAGCCAACCTGTAGACCATGGTTTTGGGCACATCTGCCAGAACAGCCAATCCACCGGACATATCCCCGTAAAGAGTACAGTATCCCACGGCAACTTCCGACTTGTTTCCGGTAGTAAGCAGCATCCTGCGCTCCCTGTTGGAAATAAACATTAATATACTACCCCTGATCCGGGCCTGAATATTTTCTTCGGCCAAGTCCAGCACAGGATTCTCTTCCCCGTTCAAAAGGTTCAAAAACGCCTGCAACGGTTCCTCAACCGGCAGCAGCCGTGTCTCTATGCCCAGATTTTCGGCCAAGCAAAACGAGTCGCTGATACTGTGCCGGGAAGAATAGCGGGAAGGCATCAGCACCCCGAGGACCTGCTCCGGGCCCAGGGCTGATACAGCCAGGGCTGCTGTAACTGAAGAGTCAATCCCCCCGCTGAGGCCAATAAGCGCCCGTTCAAACCCTGTCTTGGCCAGGTAATCCCGAATTCCCAGGACCAGGGCCTGGTATACCCAGGCTGCATTTTCCAACCCGGTGGTCAGGAGCACCCGGTTTTTAAAAGCCCCGGGTACAGCCTTCACCTGCTCTTGAACTGCAGCAGAAAGACCGGGGTTAAAAACACCCCGGCTCCTGGAACCATCGTTTTCCCTGCCAGGTTCCAGGGAGGTAAAACGGGCCGTCTCAGCCCCTGGCTTTGTTCCCTGCTGATAAAAAACCAGCCCCTCCTGGAAAGAAGGGGCCTGGTAAACAACGTTTCCATCACCAGAGCAGATCATACTGCTGCCATCAAAAATCAATTCATCATTACCGCCAACCTGGTTCACGAAATACAAAGGGGCATTGTATTTGCCCGCCAGGGCTGAGAGCATACTCTCCCGAACTGTCACTTTACCCAAATGATACGGGGATGCAGAAAGGTTTACCAGTATTTCTGCTCCCAGGCCGAACATTTCTTCCACCGGGTCTTCCGGGTAAAGACGCCGCTCCCAGTAATCTTTATCGTTCCAGGTATCCTCGCAAATAGCTACGGCGATTTGCTGCCCTTCCAGGGACAGCAGGCTGCGCCTGGGAGCGGGAGTAAAGTAGCGGTGCTCGTCGAAAACATCATAGTTGGGCAGTAGTGATTTGTGGTGGAGAGAAATAATCTCGCCATCTTTTAACACCAGGGCCGAGTTGTAAAGCCGGCCGGACTGTTCTTCGTCACCCCAGGGAACGCCCAGGATCACGGCCAGACCTGATGTGGCAGGCAGAATTTGCTGAAGCGTAACCCGCTCCACTTCACGGAGAAAAGCCCGGTAAAGCAGCAGGTCCCGGGGCGGATACCCGGTTACAGCCAATTCGGGGCACAGCAGCAGGTTTACCCCTTCTTCCTGGCTGCAGTGAATCGCGGCAATAATTTTGGCAACGTTGCCCTTTATGTCCCCGATGGTGGGGTTCAGCTGGGCTAGAGCAATTTTCACCTGTCTCACCTTCACTTCTATAAATATATGGAGTCTTCACTTTCCCGCATTCTGCTTCGACAAGCGACTACTTTTTAATCATCCGGATAACGCCGCCCAGGCAGCTGGCGGCACAGGTGCCGCACCCGCCGCACCGGGACAGGTCCACTTCAAAATGATCTTCCTCCCGGGTCAGGGCTTGACGGGGACAGGCTTCCACGCAGCTGTCGCACTGCACACAGATACCGCAGTGCAGGCAGCGGTCATATTCTTCCTCAATGTCCAGCTCTTCAATCTTTTCCAGGGGCCGGGCCCGCTCCGGGTGCAGGCATGAGCTTTCCACCGGTTCATTCACTTCAGGTATATAGGCTTCTCCCTGCAAACCGGCGTGGATTTCCAGGGCACACTGCCGGCCCTCACCGATTTTGGAGGTTACCAAGCCCAGGCCGCAGGCATCGCCAACGACGGAAATAGCCGGGTGAGCTGTCCTGAAGCTGTTTTCTTCCAGGCTGTAAAAACCCCGGCGGTCTTGCTGCTCCTGAAGTTCTTCAGGCAGGAAATCCAGGGCCGGCTGCTCGTTAATGAACACCAGGGCTGTATCGGATGGCAAAAATTCTGTTCTCCCGGCCCCATCGGCGACCAGTACGCCACCAGGCTCTGCCTGCTGCAAAAAGAGGGGATAGCGGAACGCCACGCCCAGCTTTTCCAGCTTGCGCCGCTCTTCCGGATCGGCCGAAGGCTTTTGGATATCGATGACCGTAATCTCCCCGGGCTGTACACCCAGGTCGATCAGGGCCTCAATTCCATCCACTGCCGCATCTCCACCCCCGACAACGACGACTTTTGGACCGACATGTAAAGATATTTCCCCGGGGTTCATTTGCTGCCGGTTATAGGCCTTTAAAAAATCCAGGCCGGGACGTAAGTGCTCTGCTCCCTTGACCGGCGGCAAAACCGGCTTGTGGGCTCCAACAGCAACCACGACATGGTCATATTCTTCCAGGATCCGGGCAAACTGCTCCCGGTCCACCCGGCATCCGGTGACAAAGTTGACCCCCAGTTTTTCAATCCGGGCCAGGTCGTGCTCCAGGTCCTCCAGGGGCAGCCGGGTCCGGGAGATAACTTGGTAAAGCTTGCCCCCGGGTCGTTCCCCTTCATCAAAAACGGTCACAGGATACCCTTTGCGAGCCAGCTGGTATGCTGTGCTGAGCCCCGAAGGGCCAGCCCCGATGACCGCAATTTTCTCAGTCTTTGATTCTTCCACCGGAAGAATCAGCTCACTTTTGAAGCGCCGGGCCAGATCCGCGGTTCGAACAGAAAAATCCACCTGGTCCCGGGTACAGTTCTGCATACACAGGTGAGGGCAGATGAACCCGCAGCAGCTGTAACGCAGCGGTGTGACTTCATCCAGCAGAGCCAGAGCCTGTTCATTTTCGCCGTGGCGCAGGTGCCGTAAAAACTGGCTGGTAGGAACCCCGGCGGGACAGGCAGCCTGGCAGGGCGAGGTTTTTTCCACCCGCTCCGGCTTCAGACCCGTTTCCACAGGATAGGACGGGCAATAGAACTTGGCAAAAGGGCGGCTGCCTACCGGCTGTATCTTGACCAGACTCCGATCCAGCAGGGAGGCGGCATCCAACTCAAAGTGCCGGCAAAACTCCTGGACCATAGGCTCTATTTTTTCCCGATCCCGGCGGTCGGCTTCGCTTAACACAGCGCCAATTCCCAGCAGGTGGTCAGGAACTTCATAGCCGAAGATATAGACAGCCCCACCATGAATCCCTGTAGCCAGCGTTTTACTGGAATTGCCGACGACCATTTCACTTTCATTGTTCCGGTTCAGAAGGATCAGGTTCCCCCCGGCCATATACTCACCCAGGTAGTCTCCCGAGGTTCCCCCGACAACCACCTGGGGGACTTTCTCCTTGTATTCTTTCATATGGATCCCCACCCGGTAGCCCACATCGTCCCGGACAAAAAGGCTGCCGCCTCTCATCCCGTAGGCCAGGGCGTCGCCTCCCAGGCCGTGGATGATGATCCGCCCGCTGTCCATTGTATTGGCTACAGCGTTTTGCCCGTGGCCGTATACTTTCACTGTAGGACCGTTCAGGTTAAAACCCAGGTCTTCCCCCGGGACACCATGGATCTCCAGGAGCAGGTCTTGTTTACTTAAACCAGCCCCCAGGTAGCGCTGCCCACGGACATTTCTCACAATGATCCTTTCAGCGCCGTCTTGTACTGCCTGCCGGATCTGTTCATTCAGCTGCCTGTAATAAATCCCCCGGGCATCAATTTCCACCGCTGAACCGTCTTGTTTTGCATTATTCACCGGCATGCTGGATTCCAAGGATGGATAATTCGCGCTCATTCAGACCCACTCCTCTCAATATTAATCGGTTTCCACGGAACGAGCCCAGGTCATAGATACCGTTTAATCCCATGATTTCCTGCATTTCATGATGCCAGCCTTCCAGCAGGTTGGAAAGCCGTTCTTCGGCCCAGTCTACATCCAGGCGTTGGGACAGGACCGGGTCGTTCGTGGTGATTCCCCAGGGGCACTTTCCACTGCCGCAGCGCTGGCAGGCATGACAACCACAGGCGATCAAGCAGGCCGTTCCGATAGCTACCACATCAGCACCCAACGCGATGGCTTTCATCACGTCAGCACTGTTGCGGATTCCTCCGGCAGCAACGATAGAAGCCTGGTCCCGGATGTGTTCTTCCCGCAACCGCTGGTCCACAACGGCCAGGGCCAACTCAATGGGGATGCCCACGTTGTCCCGGACGATAGAGGGCGTAGCCCCGCTTCCCCCGCGGTAACCGTCCAGGTAGATCATATCGGCCCCGGCCCGGACCACACCGCTGGCAATGGCCGCCACGTTATGCACGGCAGCGATTTTCACGCAGACAGGCTTGTACCCGCTGGCTTCCTTGAGGGCATAAATGAGCAGCCGCAGATCCTCAATGGAATAAATATCATGCTGGGGGGCCGGGGAAATGGCATCGCTGTGCAGGGGAATCATCCGGGTTTCAGAGATCCCTTCCAGGACTTTCTCCCCGGGCAGATGACCGCCGATTCCCGGCTTGGCCCCCTGGCCGATTTTAATCTGGTAGGCCCGCCCAGCCCGCAGGTATTCCTGGCTGACTCCAAAGCGTCCCGAGGCCACCTGCAGCACCACACAGTCGCTGTAGGGCTCCAGGTCCTTGTGCAGCCCGCCTTCCCCGGAATACCAGAGCAGCCCTTTTTTCTGTGCTACCCGGGCCATGGCTTTCTGGAAGCTCAAATTGATGCTGCCGTACGACATGGGAGCAAATACCACCGGCATACTGAGCCGGATCAATGAATTGCGAAAGGATTGCCAATCAGTAATTTCACTAAAGGATTTGGCCTTTCTCCCTACGTAGGTGATGGTCTCCATAGGCTCCCTCTGGGGGTCGATGGAGGGGTTGGTAACCTGGCAGGCATTGAATAAAATGTGGTCAAAATAGTTGGGCACCTCGCTGTCGGCACCCAAACCGGTCAGGGCCACGGCCCCGGAAGACGCCTGCAGGTGTATGCGGTTGATGGCATTGTCTTTCCAGACAGCATGGGGCCTTAAGGCCATCTTATTTTCCTCTATATTGATTGCCCCCAGGGGGCAGGTATACTCACAGCGGTGACAGGCCCCGCAGGAACGACCATTAGCCACCGGAACTTTTTCTCCTGCCCGGGTCTCCATCCGGATCTCGTTAAAAGAACATTCCCGGGCACATATGCCGCAGCCATCGCAGGCGTCCAGGTTGAACACAGGCCGGTAGGCCGACCTGAGACCCGGGTCTACCCGGGGAGAAGGATCCTGTTGGGCATTTGTCGCAGGTGAAACAAATGATTGGGACATGGCAAATCCCTCCTTAATTAGTATGGAAATGGCGTTTTAAGTTTCCCGGTCTCAGCGCCTTTTACGACCCCGCGGGGACTGCATCCTGTTGTTCTTCTTCTGGTTCCAGGTAGACCACGCAGGGCTGCCCGGCCCTTGGCGTGACGATATGCTCCAGTTCCGGTTCCATTTCGTAAAGGGCCGAAACTTCACTGGCAAAATAGGAGTAATTGCCGGACTGGCCAACCGTCATGGGACGCAGCTTGGTATTGTCCGTAATGCTGAACATCCCCTCATCAAACCCGGCCAGGATAGCAAACGGCCCATTGAGCATGGCCGACTCATAAATAATTTTCAAGGCCAACAGCTTTTCCATGGTCTCTTCGTCTTTTTCCCGCTCGACCGAAGACCAGTAGGGTGGTGCCAAGACCAGGGTGGCATCTTCGATGGACAATCCATGTACACGGATGAGCAGATCCAGCAGGTACGCCACAACCTCACTGTCTGTCTGCATCCGGCACTTGTAACCGAACCCTTCCAGGTAGCGCCGGTTGATCCCGTAAGAGGAAATCTCACCGTTATGCACAATGGACCAGTCCAACAAGTTGAAAGGATGGGCCCCTCCCCACCAGCCGGGCGTATTGGTGGGAAAACGGTTGTGAGCCAGCCAAGTGTACCCTTCGTAATCATCCAGGCAGAAAAAATCATAAATATCCGCTGGAGTGCCGACCCCCTTGAAAACGCCTACATTTTTCCCGCTGGAAAAAACAAACGCCCCTTCCAACCGGTCATTAACTCCCATAACCTTTTCAATAGTATAGTTATCCTCGTTGACAGGAACAGGAGCTTCCTGAATTTTCGAAGCCCTGGGCTCGACAAAAAACCGTTTCACCAGGGGATGATCGTTGATTTTCTTATTCCAAACAGGGATGTCTTCCAGGTTATGAATGACAAAATGCTCCTGTAAATAATCTTTGACTTCCATCATTCTACCGGAATCTACAGCCATTACGTGTATAGCGTACAACTTTTGGTAGTCTGGATAGATACCGTAGGCTGCAAAACCTGCACCAAGTCCATTGCCCCGGTCGTTTTGCAAAACGATCCCCTGCCTGATCCGGCTTCCATTTTCCTTGACTCTTTGATGGCTAATCAATCCAGCAATTCCACACATGGGTCAACACCTCTTTCCTTTCATTTTTTGCGAGATCCCTGAAAAACATTTCCGCATTATGGAACCGAAAAAGTTTAAAAAAAAGCCGGCCATCCCACAAAAAGTCTGTCCGCACCATAAAAAATAACTACCTGTTGGTTTTTCCCAGGTAGCTAAATTTTAACACGTGCCTGCCAATCTGTCAATATTGCGGAATGACTTTTTACTATGTGGAATAAGTGGCCATAAAAACAAATTTACACTTTACAATTATTCTGCCGGCGGTGTAAAGGTGCGCCCGGCCAGCTCGTTATCCAGATGATAGATGCCTTCGCCTTTTTCTCCCAAACGCCTTACTTTGCTTAAAATATCGGACATAGTTGCTTCTTCCTCAACCTGCTCATCAATAAACCATTTTAAAAAGCTGATGGTAGCATGCTCCCTTTCCTCGGTGGCCAGATCCATCAAGGTATAAATACGCTTGGTAACAAATTTTTCATGCTCCAGGGTCAGGGCAAACACTTCCTCCAGGGACTGGTAATCCCGCTTGGGTTCATCCAGGGCACTGATTACTGCCCTTCCGCCCAGCTCATTGATGAAGTGAAAGAACTTCATGGCATGAAACTGCTCTTCCTGGGCCTGCACGATGAAAAAGTTGGCAAAACCGTTGAACTCTTCAGCAGCACAGTAAGCTGCCATGGCCAGGTAGTAATTAGCGGAAAACTGCTCATACTTGATCTGTTCATTTAATTCTTTTAACAACTTTTCAGATAACATTGATCGTACCTCCTGATATTTTTTCCCCACTTCTAGCTTAGATTTATCTTAACTCTCCGTCCCTTAATTGTCAACTTTTTCCGACTATTTTCCCACAGGGCAGACACGAATGCATTTTCCGTAACAAAAATTTTTCACCCGTTTTGTGCGGCAAGCCGTGATGTCGGTCCGGCTAACCGGGTCCAGCCAGGGATCCCCCGGAGCTGCTCCCGCAACATCGCCTGTGAAAGATATTCCAGGGACCCCGTGCGTCAAAGCCCCAACATTGCATTGTTCGATACAAATTTCACAGGAACTTCCCAGGCACACTTTTTCAGTCAATAATGGGGTGGGTTGCAACTGGGCTGAGGTAATAACAGCATTGAACCGGACCCGGGGGCCATACTCAGAGGTAACTACCAGGTTGTTCAGGCCAAATTCACCCAGTCCGGCACGGACTGCTGCATGACGCATGGAGAATATCCCGGCATGGCCGGGCACTTTTTCCTGGAACTCTTTATATGCCCCGGAATAAGTTGTGGGAAAACTAACGGCGGAAAAGCCGCCATCGTCCAGCGCCAGTGAAACAGTCAAAGCGATCTGTTCCAGGCGCTGGTTTAAGACATCATAGCCAGAAACCTGGTAAAAATAGCGCTGCAGGTATTCTTCCCGAAAAGCTCCCGAAATAATTTCAGAATCCTGCAAAAAATGCTGATAATTGACCACACTTTTCAACACAGGCAATCCGAACACAAGCACACTTTTTGCCTCAGGCATAAAATCCCGGGGATGATGCCCCCTGGGTGCACCAGCAAAGCGCTGGACCGGGGCCACACCGAAAAGGCGGGCTCCGTCCATCCGGGCTTTCTGCTCAATGCTCCTGGTCTCTTTCTGCAATTATCTTCCCCCTTTCAGCCCATACTGGTCCAGCAGCATGGCCAAACAAATACCGGACAAATTTTCTTTCGCCTATTCCACTGCAGTTCATCATGCTAACGGATTAAAAACCAAAGTCAAAGACACTTGGGAAACTGCTCAGCGTTATTTATAAGCGATGCTGCGCAATCACATAAGGGCTGAACAGTTGCGACACTTGGTTAATTCGCCTGTTTTATAGTCAATTCCTCTTTGTTGTACAGTCATTGTCTGCATTGTTTTTTTCAGAAAATAATGGTATACTGCAAGAAAACACTAACTTTTTTACATGAGGGGTTCAACCTTGAAAGGAGGAGTTTTGTTGAGATCACTGTTTACCTGGTTGTTGGTGGCTTTATTACTTATCCCTGTGGGGGCTTTTGCCCTGCATGCAGAAGCTGTAACCGGCGAAGAGGGCTTGCAAAACGAGAAAAATGAAGGAGAGGCAGCAGAAACGGAACAGGATCCCATCAGCATCGTTGTCAACGGGCAAACCATTGATTTTGACGTAGAGCCATATATTGAAGAAGGCCGAACTATGGTCCCGGTCCGGTTTGTGAGTGAACAACTGGGAGCCCATGTCGCCTGGGACGGAGATGAGCAAAAAGTAACGATTAACCTGGAAGATACTACGATAGTGCTGGAAATCGGCAAAGAAACCGTCTGGATCAACGACCAGGAACATGAGGGCATCCTGGATGTCCCGGCTGAAATTGTTGAAGACCGGACTATGGTGCCCCTTCGCTTTGTCAGCGAAGCCCTGGGCGAAGCTGTAAAATGGGAAGGTGAAACGAGAACGGTATTTGTCGGACCAGTCGAATTGACTCTGTATTTCGCCGATGAACAAGCCCAGTATCTTGTCCCGGAAACAAGGGAGGTCTTGGGAGTTAATCTCAACAACCCTGAAATCATGTCTGAAATAATATTTGAGGAACTGTTAAAAGGGCCAGAACAAGAAGGCCTCAATCCCACTATTTTTGATAGCGGGAACAAAAACATCAATGTGATCCTCACAGGAGAACTCCCCAGGACAGGGATACTGATCCTCAACCTGACCGGCGACTTTGTGAATGCACAGCAAAGGGGTGCAGCGGGTGAAACAATGGCTGTATACTCCCTGGTCCATTCTTTATCTGAGCAACCTGAGGTGGAAAATGTACAGTTCTTGCAAGACGGCCGGGAAGAAGAGGCACTATTTGGCCATATCGCAACCGATAGACCTCTAAGCCCTGATCCTGACCTGGTTAACCCTTAATTAAAGAAAAGAACTCCAGGAACAAAGTTTAGAAAAAAGCTCAGGAAATAAGATAACAACTTTAAAAGCCGCGCGTGCAGCCGATTGCAGCGCGGCTTTTTTGATCACAACCAAGGTTGCACAAAACAGCTTGACCTCCAGGATGATCAACTGTACTATGCTTGAGTCTGGTTCTTTCTTGTCCACCTCTATTGAAACGCATAGACTAGCCGGAACCTGGACAGGAAAAAGAAGAAAGAAGCTCCACTTTTTGTAACTGGTATGCTTAAAAAGAAAACCATGTTGTGGATAACTGCTCAGCCCTTATTTGATTGCGCAGCATGCCGCAAAGCAGGGGGACGGTTCGCATAGGGTTCAATCGGAAGTTTTGCGCTGCGCTCCGGAAGCGCGATAACAGTCCCCGCAGCTTCGCTTACAAATAGCGCTCAGCAGTTACCACTTTTTTTTGATACAACTGAATTTAGCCGTAACAAACCCAACCCTGCTTCGTCTTTACAAGTGCAGGGAAAATGACAATGATATCGCGCGGTATCGAGGCTCGAGGTGAAGATGTTGGAAAAAAGCAATTTCCTGGCAGAAAGATTTGAAGAAAGACTGGAAGGAACCATAGAAAAGCTGTGGCCACGGGTGTTTCGCTTTTTCTACTACCGGGTGCAAAACCGGGAAGAAGCCGAAGAATTGACCCAGGAAACCTTCCACCGGGTTTACCGCCGCCTGGAAGGGGAAGGCATCGATGCAGACAAGCTGGAACCTTACCTGTTTACCGCGGCCCGCAACCAGTTAACAGACCTATGGCGCAAACGCGGCAGGCACCCGGGGACCCTTTCTGTCCAGGAACTGCAGGGCCAGGGATGGGATCTGGCTGAAGCACCCCAGGAGGTGGAAGACAGAATGACAATCCAACAAGCTTTAAACCAGCTGGCGCCCGACTACCGGCAAGTGCTGACCTGGAGAATTATCGAAGGGCGCCCCGTAGAAGAAGTGGCCAAGAAAATGAAGCGCACCCCGGGAGCGGTACGCAGTCTACAATTCAGGGCCGTCCGCGCGTTAAAAGAGTTGCTGGAAAAGGGAGGGTATTTTGATGAATAAATCTAACGGAGATAATCAAGAAGATAAGATTCACCAGTTTATAGAAGACCTGAACCGCGAAAAAAAGCCGGAAGTTTACCGCTCAGAAGAGGCAATGAATACAGATCTGGAAGAAATGTTTGAAACCATCCGGGCTGTTAAACGGCTCAAACAGGGGCGGAAGGCAACGCTGCATCAAAGGATCCTGGGCTCTAAAGGGATGAAGGTTGCCGCTGCAGCGGCGGTATTTGTTCTGGTCATCGCAATGAGCATTTTTAACCTTACCGGCCCCGAAAATGGAAACATTGTCCAGGCCGTAGTCAAAGCATACGAAGACCTGCAAAGTTACAGCGGTGTGGTGGAAATCCGTTCAGAAAGAAACGGCCGCATCGATTTCCAGGAAACCATCGATATCCAGTATAAAAAACCCTATCAATACACCGCCCATCACCGGTATGACGGGGTTGAAAAAAAATACATCAGCGATGGAAAACGTCTGGTCACGCTTTTTCCAAACAATATTGCCGAGGTGGAAAACATGTTCCCGGAACGGGAAATCTGGCGCTACCATATCGGCACCACCGTGTGGGAATTGGAAAAGGCGGAAGAGGTGAACATCCTGGGCACGGAAGAAATGCTGGGGCGAAGTGCCACAGCCCTGGAATACCGTTATGCCGGACAGGAGGAATATAATAAGCTCTGGATTGACGAAGCGACCAAACTTCCGCTGCGCAAAGTGCTGAAAAATACCCCGGAAAACCGCCAGTTAATCGTGGAGTTCAAGGAGTTGGACGTAAACCCGCAGCTGGATGATGAATTATTCCACTGGTCGGATGCCCTGCTGGAGGATATGAGGGTCCGGGAATTTAATGCCGAAACCACCCTGGAACAGGTAAAGACAGCCTGGCCCGACCTGGACAAAATACTGGAGACGCTGCCAGAGGGACTGGAATATTTCCGGGCCGGCACCCTGGAAGAGTATGATTTCTACCGCTACGTGGTGCGTTTCAGGGGGGAGACGGAGGCCGACTATCTTGATGTCTACTTCACAGAAGAGCCCTGGGAATTCACTTTCTTCCCTGCAAGTGAAGTAGGCAAGCTGGCCGATGGTTACGTGGAGCTGAACCCCGAAGCCTGGAATGTCTTCGAACGCTATATCGG
>SL_8KL_010_SEDDRAFT_10002236_pt1 | contig 16421 bp, 19 predicted proteins | sample SodLakKL_010_SED_4_FD_11160 | JGI IMG/M metagenome (IMG submission 11160)
GCGTCGCAGCCTCGACAGGGCCACATGATCGGCCACTACACTACCAGGGCAATTTCGGGAAATACCAAACAGTATGAGTTATTAAAGTCTTACTGTTCGATCCATCGTAGACCTGCCAAAGATATAAAAATATCTCCTCTCTTCCTATCTAGATATCAGATATGAATCCGTTCATCAAATTGATGAGACCCGCTAACTGCTTGATATCTTCATTTAGCGTACCGATTGTCATGGTGACTCTCCTCGGTACTGATTTTGTTTCCTATCAGATCTTACTCTATACTTTCATAGGTATGGCTGTCGTTTTCTTTTTTACCGCCGCCGGTAACACTCTCAATGATTATATGGACAGAGAAACCGACAAGATAAACCATCCGCAGAGACCGATACCTTCAGGAGAAGTAAATCCTAGGACCGCACTAGTTTATTCGGGGACGATGTTCACTATAGGCATAGTTCTATCATTTTTATTTAAACTTTGGATACCTCGGATCATAGTGATATCTGCTGTACTCCTCATGATCGTTTATGAGACGAGATTCAAAAGTGAAGGTCTAGCAGGTAACCTGATAATCTCTGCTTTAACCGGCATGGTCTTCATATTTGGAGGATCGATATATGGAGAAGTCTTCCTTCCCTCATTACTAGGGCTTTTGGCTTTCCTTGCCACGGTAGGAAGAGAAATAGTTAAAGATATACAGGACCTAAAAGGAGATATCAATAGAAACACATTTCCGATGAGGGTGGGACCAAAAAAAGCCGAGATGGTCGCCTCGGCTTTCGTAATAGGTGGGGTTATATTGTCTCCGTTCCCCTACATTTTAAATCTACTTTCTATATATTATCTGTTAGTGGTGATCGTTGCAGATGCAATATTTATATATTCCCTCTTACTACTTAAATCACCAAAGAGATCTCAAAGATTCATAAAACTTGCAATGGTGGTTGCTCTGATAGCATTTCTCACTGGAGGATTAATATGAACGTGCTCGATTATTTACTCAATAAAAAGGACAAAGAAACCCTTCATATGGGTCTTATCGACCCAGATGAACAGAGCCCTGAAGAGTCAGGAAATTTAGCTAAAGCCTTGGAAAATGTTGGTTCTGATGCTGTTATGGTAGGCGGCTCGACTGGAATAACCCAAGAAAATCTAGATAAAACGGTCAAAGAGATGAAAAACGTCATTGATTTACCGATCATACATTTTCCAACCAAAGCGGGAGCTATTTCGCCTCACGTAGATGCGATCTATTTCATGAGTATGCTCAATTCAAAAGATCTAAACAAAGTTATTGGGGAACAGGTCGCCGGAGCACCTCACATCAAAAAATTAGGCATCCAGCCTCTTCCTATGGGATATGTAGTTGTTGAACCTGGTATGACTGTTGGAGAAGTTGGAAAAGCCGATCCAATCCCACGTGATGATCCACAAAGAGCTGTTAGTTTTGGATTGGCTGCCCAGTATCTAGGTATGAAACTATTTTACCTAGAGGCAGGATCGGGAGCTCCTGAGCCAGTACCTGTTGAAATGATAAGATCCTGCAAAGAAAATCTTGACATCCCCATCATAGTTGGAGGAGGTATAAGAGAGCCGGAACAGGCAGAAGAGATCGCAGAGGCAGGAGCTGATGTTATCGTAACAGGGACCGTTCTCGAAGAATCTTCAAATATCGATGTTAAACTCAAAAAATTGATAAAATCCGTGAAAGATATATAAATATGGAAAATAATGTATTGATCTCGGAAAGAGAATTAAGATCTCTCCTATTTCGTCTACCTAGTCTCAAAATCCAATTCACTGCAATGGCGATACTTTCCTTACTCTATATTTTTCCTTTTCCTCTCGATGAGATATCGAGCTATTTGATCGTACTAAGTCTAGTTTTCATACCGAGTATCCTATCAGTTTTTATCCTACCATACCTGAGATCATATAAAACAAAGATGAAATTTAGACAATCTGGATTTATTGCTCTCACCTCATTATTGTCTAGCCTTATATTCTATTGGATATTGATCTATGTAGGCCTTTCCTTCGAACTTTCTTTTCTTATATCGATCGCATTTCCCATGTCTATCAGATTTATAGCAATAACTGGAGCTTTTCAGTACAATTTGAAAAGGTCTTTACCTCCTAGCCTTATTCAATCTCTACTCCCTTTACCATTATTTCAGATATTCTACAGCTTGGATCCCCGGAGTATATCAGGATATCTTATAACNCTTCTGATAGGTCTGAGTCTCGTCTTAGTATTGATAACCATAATCAANAAACCTTTTAAGAAAGATTTCGGGGTTCCCACTTTAAAAGTCGTGAATATCATCACAAGAACAATGTTAGGTGAGAAAGAAGGAAAAAAAGAATTAGAAGAATTTTTTGGGAAAAACTCTGTTTTAGGTGATATAGAGTACACGATTTATTCCTTCAGAACTGAAGATGAAAAAAGGTACAAGGCTCTATTTGTTATACCAGGACTTCACCCAGGGCCTCTAAAAGGAGTTGGAGGCTCTAGATTATCCAATATATTGTCTGAAGAATTGAAGGATCATGAAGATGTCTTCACTTTTCACGCTCCTTCAACTCACTCGTTAAATCCGATAAGAGAGGAGGACTGTAGAAGACTTCCTCGATCCATAAATAAAGACCTGAAAAGATTGGACTATTCGAATAGAGCTAGTCGATTCATAAGAAAAGAGAAGAACGGTATTGTGGGTGCCCAGCGTTTTGAAGAAAACGTTTTCACAAATCTTTCTTTCTATCCTGAGACAGCAGAAGATGTTCACGCTTCTGTCGGAAAAATAATATCTCAGATCGGAGAAGCTGATGGTTTCTCTGAAGTTGGAATCGTAGATTCACACAACTCTGGAGAGAGGAGGGTCAGTAGTGTTTTTTATCCTACTCAGAGAACTAAAAGTATAGTAGATCTCTCTGCGGAAATCTTCAAAGAAGTGAAAGGATTAAAGACGAATAAATTCAAGTTGGGAACCTCATCCCGAAGTGGATATGAGAATGTTGGTATCGGTCAGGAAGGGATAAAAGTCGCGGTTTTTGAAGTAAATGGACAGAGAAGTGCCCAGATTCTTATAGATGCTAACAATATGAAAAAAGGATTGAGAGGAAAAATCCAAGAAGGTATAGAAGATCTAGTCGATATTTCAGAGTTGCATACTACGGATACCCACGAAGTAAATACGCTGTTGCGCAGCCATCAGCCACTAGGAGCAAAGATATCATCGGAGAGGTTGATCGAAGACATTAGAAGGCTTCTAGAAGAGGCGATCAGAGATTTAGAACCGGTAGAAGTAGGCGTTAAGACAAACACTTTAAAAGATATGGAATTGATGGGGCCTATTAACACGAATCGACTTAACACTGTATCTGAAACTATCGCTAGTACGATACCTTATGTATTGATATTGACATTTTTCTTTCAATTCTTTCTAACTCTTTTCATCTTTTCATTGGCTTGGTGAAAACAGTTATATATTTTATCTAATTCTTTTTGAAGGGAAGATTTCGATTTACACTTGAACAATCCTGATAGCCCGGTGGTGTAGCGGTCAATCATATGGGCCTTTGGAGCCTGTGACGGCGGTTCGAATCCGCCCCGGGCTATCTTTTACTTTCCAAAATGGGTTTAATATGAAGCCTGAAGAGAAACCATGGTATGAAGATGAGGAATTCTGGAAAGACTCACCTTTCAACATAGACCATATAGAAAGAGCTCCGAAAGAAATCGATAAGATCGAATCACTAGCTGATCTAGATCCAGGTATGAAAATACTTGACCTCTGCTGTGGCGTAGGTAGGCATTCCATCGAGTTAGCGAAAAGAGGTTACGAAGTTACAGGTGTAGATATAACAGAACATTATTTAGAGAAAGGAAAGAAGAAGGCTGAGGAAGAAGAGCTTGATATCGAATTCGTAAAGGAAGATATGAGGGAATTCAAGAGAGAAGAGGGATTCGATGTTGTCCTTAATCTCTTCACTTCATTTGGCTTTTTTGAGGATGAAGAGGAAAATAGAAAGGTCCTCGAGAATGTTTATGAATCTCTTAGACCCAACGGGAAGTTCATTATAGACGTTATGGGCAAAGAGATATTAGCACGTATCTTTAAGGAAAAAGATTGGTCCGAGAGAGATAATCGATTCATGTTAGAGGAAAGGAGTGTTGAGAAGGACTGGTCTTGGATGAAAACCAGAAGGATATTGATAACCGAGGAAGGTAAAAAGGAGTATAATATATCACATTGGGTTTACAGTGCTAAGGAATTGAAAGATATGTTGAAAGAGGCCGGCTTCTCTTCAATAGAAGCCTACGGAAATTATGAAGGCGAACTTTATGACGAAGAAGCAGATAGATTGATCGTTATCGGAGAAAAAGAGATTTTTAGATAGTTTATTTAATATGTTTTTTCATTTATTTTGAAATTATTGTTTTACTGTTTTTACTATAATAATTTAGTTTATTTAGTAATACTAAAATATAATGATATATTATTTACTTATGTTTTTGTAATAAAATTGAATAACTAAATTTTACAAGTTATTTTAACTTTTTTAGTATTAACGCTATTTACAAAATATTATCATAAATTGATTAGGCACGCTTCTTCAAAATTTACCCAAAACAACCGAAAAATCATAAAACTCGATAAAATACCTTTTTTAGGGCGCGGAGGATACCCTCATTAAAGGAAAAATAGCAAAAGATCGACCTCTTTGAGAAACAGCGAGTTAAAATTAACAACTTTTAAATAGGCTAAATGAAGGATGTCGGAAAATGTAACTAATGCGACGTAATACTTATATATTAAATCGAAAGACGTCGGAATTTATATTACATTTTGCGTCAAAAAATTTACCTCCTTTTTAGAAAGCTTAAACTAAATTCTTAAATAAATATATTATTTTTCTAATTTAGTTTTGTTTATTCATGAATTTTACAAAAACAAATTTTCTATATTCACTAAAAAAATTGTTTAAAACGGTTTTACAATGATAAATTTATATATATCATTATTGTTGTTTATGCAATTTATATACAAAAATAAACTTTTAACTTCTATTTTATTTATGTATCTATTTTGTAAATACACTATTTTTTAAATAATATACATAATCTCATTTCTCTTATTCGATCGTATCTAAATCAATGTAGCTTTTACCTTCTCACCTTTAATTTTTACTAAACCTAGATTGTCGTCCGCGGCAGGACCGGGATTCATGTAAAATGTTCCTTCTTTTTGTACAGTTCCTCTTTCTTCATGAACGTGACCGCTTAGTACAACTCTTGGGTTGTTTTTTTCGATAACAGGAGGAAGTTTATCGCTGCCTATGTGCTTACCTCTTGAGGTTTCATCCAGTACATTATATGGGGGCTGATGAAAGACGTATACTTCAATTCCTTCAGACCTATCCTTAAAAACTTCCACTTTTTCCTGCGAATAATTAGAGCCTGAAAGACCTATGAAACTGATGTCTCCTCTTTCTACTTTTTTCAACTCGATATATTCTCCTCCAACCTCTTCATAAGCCTCTAGAACATTTTCGGGATCACAGTTGCCTATCACACCTATAACTTCAGTAGGTATCTTATCCAAGATATCTACGGCATCATCTTTTTTACCAAAATGTGTGATATCTCCACATATGACAGAAAAATCAGGATCATATTTGTGGAATGCTGCGTTTATTTTGTTTAAACACTTCTTAGAGCCGTGGATATCGGAAATCACGAGGAACTCAGTTGACATAGTAACGTTATAAAAAAGAATATACTTTTATAATTCCTTTCCTTTGACTGAACCGATAAAACTTGACAGGCATACTGAAAGACAATAGTATAATAGTAGAGGATGAGAAGAGAGGCAACCAGATATACAATAAGGGTTTCTTTGGAAAGCCTCTCTCTGAAGGAGGAGTAGAGTTGAACCTCTACGAGGGCCTCTATCTACTAGAAGCTGATAGGTTAGATATAAAAGATGAAAACGGACACGACCTGGGAAGAGAAGACGTAATCGAAAAGATATCAGAGGAGGATTTTCACAGGGAATATCTTCCCTACAAAGATATGAGGATGAGAGGATACGTATTGAAGAAAGCTTCTCATCCAGCTTCCTTCCGAGTTTTCCCAAGAGGTGGAGGACCGAATAAAACTCCTTCAAAGTACTGGTTATTCACCTACAGAGAGAGAGATACTTTCAATATAGACGATATCGTTGAAAATCATGACAAAGTCTCGAATCTCAAAAAGAAAATGTTGAACGCTCTCGTCGACGAAGAGGGTGATGTTACCTACTACATTTTCTCGACAATTGACTTGAAAGGAAAGGTCAAAAAGAACCCTAAAGAGAAGTTGAAAGGGTTTTTGTATGGCGATGGAACTATCATAGAAAATAATTATGAAAAACTCTATGATGATAATTTCTATGGGTTCCAAGAAGAAGGTACTCTTAGATTATCTATCTATGAAACCCTATATCTCGTAGAATTAGGTATACTCGATGTCGCGGATATCAATACTAGAGAAAAATTGAACAAAGAGGATCTACAGGAAATCTATGAAAAAAACAGAGGTGAATTTAAGACCGAATATAAAGTCTATAGAGATTTAAGACGCCGAGGTTTGATTCCAAAAACTGGTTTTAAATACGGCGCACCCTTCAGAGCCTATCGGGCAAATCCCGATGAAAAACATGCTGAGTATATCGTTCAACCGTTAAGAAAAAATTATGAATGCCAATGGTATCAAGTCAGTAGAGCAGTAAGAGTTGCCCATAGTGTGAGAAAAGAATTTTTGTATGGTAGAGTGAAAGACGGAAATGTAGATTATCTGAAGATAAAAAGAGAAACTCCTTAGTCTTTCCTACGTTTCTTCAACTCTTCACCGATCCTTTTGAGTAGTTTTTGTTTGCTACCTTTTTGCTTTGGTATTATGACCCTGCCGTTATTTTCGTACCAGGTAGATGGATGATGTTGATGCTTTTCTATTCTATTGGGTATCTCCCACGAACTCAATATCTCTCCGATTTCTTCGATAGTAGGAGAATTGACAGCGATATTTTTAGGAACTCGTCTACTTTCAGATCTAGAAAGTTTCTTATCAAAATATTCGGGAAAAATGATCCAGGTTTTTCTCTCTCTTCTAGCCATCCTCAATCCTCTACCAGGACAGCATTGATTACTCCGTCCTGACCAGGCCTAGAGGTGATCCTAGCTTTACCTTCTTCTGTTTCTATTATGGCCCCTTTGTTCAGTATGTTTCGCTGAACGTAGTTTGGGTTAGCAGGATTCTCAACCACGTTGTTGATCTCAACCTTTTTGACATTTCCTTCTCTGTCAGAAAGATTAGCTTTTTCTGCTCCTACAACGCGAACTTTTTGATTCCCACCGCGAGATCTAACTACCTTATTTTTTTCTTCACCTAGCACTGGGAATTCATAATCTCTGCTTATCTCGAATTTCCTCTTTTTTCGATGGTAGATCCTTTTACCGCCTGTGAGTTTTCGTTTTGATTTACCTTGCCAGTGAGTCATTGTAAATCCTCAATGGTTGTGAGTTACTAAACCTTATATAAGCTTTGCCTTCTATCTTTTCAATAATCCTCAAATGATGAAGAGGATAAAATAAGACCAGAGATGAAAACTGAAAAGCCAAAGCCGAAAAGTAATCCTGTAAAAGTTCTGAAGGTGTTGAAGCTCTCGTAGTCAGTAACTAGTTGAATACTGCCGTCCAAAATCAGGGGAAGTGCAAAAATCGCTCCGACGACGACCAAGAGGATAGTTTTCTTTATATCTCCCATCTCGGTATCTATATTCATAAGGTCTAGAAGAGTGTCTTTAAGATCTCTTGCACCTCTAGTTAAGCTCATAAGTAGAAATCCAAAGCTAAATCCTATGAAGATACCCACGTCCCTTGCACATACCGGCATCTGGTTCCCGTTCAAACTGTATGAACGTTCGTGATTTTGATGACAGTTTAGGTCACTAAAAAGGTATATGGCACGATGATAATAATGTAGATCCTCCCATTCATGGCTGTGGACTATTCGATTGGCTGCTCCCTCTAATCCCTCAACAGTACCTGGTTCGAGTGTCAATGGAGCTATAAAAAGACTCACAGTGTAAAATAGAACCATAATGAATAATACGAAAACAATTTTGTTTACACGTCCGGATAGGTATTTTAAACTAATATCCACCATCTCATATGACCTCCATGATCTCATCCTTTTTCACTTTCATCTGGTCTCCTGAATCCATATTTTTCAAGGCCACTACCTCATTTTTAACCTCTTCTTCACCTATTATTATTGAATACTTAAAACCGGCCTTATCAGCGAATCCAAGAGCTTTGCCTACACTCCTGTTCTTGAGGTCTATATCGCTACAGATACCGTTTTTTCGAAGTGTAGATAGCACTTCATAAACATAAGGTATTGCTTCTTCTCCTATAGGTATCAAGTAACAGCCGCCTCTTTCCTTTTTAAAACCTTTTCCTTCTTTTTCCATGGCTAGGAGCAGCCTATCAAAACCGAAGGAAAAACCTTTAGAAGATACGTCTGTTCCAAAAATATCGCCTAGGTAATAATCGCCTCCTCCACAGATCTGCTTTTGGGCCCCTAGTTTTTCGGCATCGATTTCGAAAACCACTCCCGTATAATAGTCCAAGCCTCTTACAGTCCTGAGGTCGACGGAAAAATCTTCCTTTTCAACCCCATAATAAGAGAGATAGTTTATCACATCTTCAAGATATTTGTAGGGTTCGGGATCTTCAATATACTCAGGGATCTCTTTAAATGGAGCGTCTAAAAGTTCGATGAATTCTTCTTCGAGTCCAAAACGGTCTAATATCTTCTCGGTTTCATCCTCCTTATCAATCACATGGAAGAGCTCTTCTATCTCTTCACTCGAGAGGCCCTTACTCTTTAGGTGACTTTCTAGTATTTTGAGGTTAGATATCTTCATATTTACTACTTCCTCTATCCCAGCTCTTTTGATACAATCGTAAGCTAAGGCGATATTCTCAGCATCGGCTCGAGGGGTGTTCGCACCTATCAACTCCGTGCCAAATTGCCAGAACTCTCTGTATCTTCCGGATTGAGGTCGTTCGTATCTAAAAGCCGGCCCAAAGTAAAACAGCTTCAAAGGTTTAGGTTCCCCCCTTAGATTTTCCGAATACATCCTCATGACAGAGGCAGTGAATTCAGGTCTCAAGGACAATTCTCTGCCGCTTTTATCTTCGAATGCGTAGATCTCTTCTACGATAGACGGACCCGATTTCTCCAAGAATAACTCAGTGTGTTCAAATGTAGGGGTAAGAACCTCACGATATCCAAAATCTTCAGCTTTTCTTCTCAGCATGCTCTCTAAACTCTTCCTAGATTCCATTTCGTCGGGTTCAAAGTCTCTTGTGCCACGTGGTCTTTCTATCATGGTTTTACCTATGATGATATGTTATATAAGTCTTTTAAGAAAATCATACAAAAGATTCTTAACTCTTTGAAATTATGCCAAAATATGAAGGATGAACTATCACCTCGAGACGGTATAAAATTTTTACCTCACTTTCCTACCGTATTGGTTGGAACGGGAACAGGAAATGAATCTAATCTAATAACGGCAGCGATGGTACATGTTTTTTCTCTCGACCCACCGATGATAGGAGTCGGTATCTCTCCAAAAAGACACTCGTTCAAGCTGTTGGGAGAACATGAAGAATTTACAGTTAACGTACCTCATGAGGAGATGGTTCAAAAAATAAAAGACTGTGGAAGTGCTTCTGGTAGAGATATAGATAAATTCGAGGAGTTCGACTTGACGAGAGAACAAGGGGGAAATACAGTCGTTCCTACCGTTCGTGAGTGTCCGCTTGTTCTTGAATGTGAATTAGAAAAAAGGATAGAAACCGGAGATCATCACTGGTTCATCGGTGAGGTACTAAAGGCGATGAAATCCAAGGATTTTAAAAGAGCTAAAGCTGTTCTCTACTGGGGTGGGGAATTCAGAACTCCTGGGGAATTGCTAAAATGAATATCTATCCTCTGATCCTCTCCATGGCTTCATGTAGTGTATCGATATCCTGTGAAAAGCAGAACCTGACAATATCTTCTCCACCACAATCGAAAAAAGAAGTGCCTGGAACTGTCGCAACGCCTTTTTCTTTGACCAAATGATCCGCTAATTCTTTATCGTCCATACCATATTTTTCTATATTGGCCAGCATATAATATGCTCCCTCAGGCATCAAAGGTTCCATCTTTGTTTTCTTTAATTCTTCGTAAACGATGTCTCTACCTTTTCGATAGTAATCGAGCACCTCTTCATAGTAATCATCTGGAAGAGCAAGAGCTTTCAAAGAAGCTTTCTGGAATGGAGTGGGAGCACATACCGTCGTGTAGTCATGGGCTTTGCGGATGGGTTTCATCAGTTCTTTTGGAGAAGCTACATATCCCACTCTCCAACCCGTGACGGAGTATACTTTTGAGAAACCACCGATCGTCACTGTTCTCTCCCTCAATCCCTTTAGACTAGCCGGAGATATATGTTCTCCCGCATAGATGATTTTTTCATATATCTCGTCAGTGATCAAAAGGATGTCTTCATCGATACAGATGTCTCTTATAAAATTCAATTCGTCTTTTTGGAATACTTTCCCTGTGGGATTATGAGGCGTATTCAATATCATAGCTTTTGTATTTTCATCAACGTTTTCCTTTATTTCTTCTGGGTCTATTTTTAGATCTTTGTCAATAGTTGTGAATTTAGGCCTCCCTGAGGCCATGGAAACAGCAGGGACATAGTTTTCATAAAATGGTTGATATATCAAGACCTCATCATCTTCTTCGACAAGACCTAAGATCGTCGACATAATGGCTTCGCTAGATCCACAAGTTACCGTGATCTCGTACTCCGGATCATATTCGAGATCGTTAAAATCACTCAATTTCTCTGCTATCTTTTTTCTCAGCTCTTCTATTCCCCAAGTGACCGAATATTGATTCAACCCTGAATTTATAGCTTTCTTAGCCTCTTCTATGAGGAAAGGATGAGTAGGATACTCAGGATACCCCTGAGATAGATTTATCGCACCATGTTTTTTCGCTTTCCTAGTCATCTGCCTTATCACTGATTCACTAAGATCTCTAACTCTCTCAGCACCTTTCATGATCTTCACCTATTATAGATGTGGGTACCAGTTTTTTTGTCTAAAGCTTTCAAAAGATTTTCCGGGTCTGTGATTAAAGCTTCCTTACCTCCATTCTCAAGAAAGTCTATTGATGCTTCTATCTTAGGCCCCATACTACCAGGAGGAAAATGCCCATCACTCAAATATTTTTTAGCTTCTTCAACATTGATGGATTGAAGTGCTTTTTGATCCTCTTCATTGAAGTTAAGATAGACATGTTCTACATTGGTGAGCATTATGAAAAAATTTTCATCTATGTCGTTTGCCAATACAGCACTAGCTCTATCTTTATCTATGACACCTTCAATGCCGAGGAGGCGACCATTGTCGTTTATAACAGGAACGCCTCCCCCTCCAGCTGAGATAACAATATGACTCTCTTCACCACTGAAAACCAGATCTTCTATCACTTCTGACTCGACGATATTCTGGGGTTTTGGAGATGGAACGACTCTCCTATACTTACTTCTAGCCGTCTTTTTGATAGTCCAATCCTTGTCTTTTTTTATCCTTTCTGCTTCTTCCTCCGAATAAGTAGGACCTATGAATTTGCTGGGCTCTTCAAAAGCTGGATCGTCTTCATCAACCTCTACCTGAGTCACGATACTCGAAATATTTCTTTCAATACCTATCTCTTTAAGTTTATTTTTCAAAGTTTGTTGAAACATGTATCCTATCTGTCCTTGAGATTGGGCTCCACAGATGTCCAAAGGCATAGCGGGAACTGAGTCAGCAGCCATCTCATTTTGAAGCAGAATGTCTCCCACTTGAGGTCCATTACCATGGGTCAAAACGAGATCATATCCCTGTTTTATCATTTCTGCCAATTTGTCACATGTCTTTTCCATCATCTCAAATTGTTGTTCAGCTGTACCCTCATCTTCGGGTCTGACAAGGGTATTTCCACCTAAAGCAACTAAAGCTGTTTTCATGGATATCCCAACTCTCTTTTACAATTTAAGGGGTTAACCCCATCCCAGCGATGATATATAAATTTTGAGAAATATTTATTGATATTTAAAAATATTTTTGTAATTTGATATGTTTGAAAACTAAAATAGAAAAAGTTAACAACTCGACTTTATATTCTAAGATGATAAAATGGAACTAAAGACAATAGAAAACAAGTATGATGATGTAGATTACAAGATAAAGATAATCTCCCCTGAGTTCACCTGTCTTTGTCCCGGAAAACCTGATCAACCGGACTTTGCCACCATCTCTATAACCTATGTTCCAGATGCATATCTGATAGAGTTGAAATCCTTAAAATATTATCTTGGAGGATACAGGAATAAAGAGATATATCATGAAACAGTCACCAACAAGATAAAGGAGGACCTAGTAGAGAAGCTCGAACCAAGGTATATCAAGGTTAGAGGTGATTGGAACGTAAGAGGAGGTATTACGACTATAGTCGAAATAGAACACAAGAAAGAAGATTGGAACAAGGATCCTAAGGATATAGAGATAAGATCTACTGAGCACACCTCTACAAGTAGATAACCGATTCTTGATATAGTTGCTGTAGTGAAAGATTTTTAAAAATTTCGATGGTATCCTACATCAGGACTTAGAATCTGAGATAAAAAAAACTAGGTGTTCAAGATGTGTTTTTCATTGAGTAGTTTTAAAAAAGATTAAAAGGAAGGGGTTTGGGTTTCATTTGTCAGGGAGTGTAATTTTCGAGTTTACCATCAAGAGTTTGTTCATCTTCCTTGTTTTCGTTCACATATTTGATTGCTTCAAGGACTGGCGGTTGTTCGATCTCTTTTTCTTGCTCGGCATCAGAAACACTTTGGGATAGACCCATCGCATCTAGACCTATCTCATCAAAGAACTCTTGAATGTAGTCCATCTTTAGTTTCTCTACGAGTCTGTATAGCATCTTATTTGCCATTTTAAAAGCTTCTTTTGGCCTTTCATCGGAATGCACGAGTGTTTTGTCATTTTCGAAGACCGTGGTAGCATTGCTCAGCTCGGACACACTTTCTAGTGCCGTTTCGGCCTTTTTGTATCTCTCCGTTTCTGCAGAGAAAGGCATTACCGCATAGGTTACGACCATCTTTCCGTTTCTTCTTGCAAGGTCTGCAATCACTTCTGAAGCTCCTGAACCAGTGCCTCCTCCCATACCGGCAACAATGACTACCATGTCAGCATCTTCTATGGTCTTCAATATTTGTCCTTCACTCTGTTCTGCCGCTCTTTTTCCGATGGAAGGATCACCTTTAGCTCCATTTCCATCGGTAAGTTCTTTGCCGATCAACATCTGCCTATCTGCATCCAACTCACCTAAAACTCTCTCGTCAGTATTAATCGCTACAGTTTTAACACTGTCGATATCCTTATCCGCTATGTATTCAACTGTGTTGCATCCACATCCACCAACACCGACTACATAGAGATTTGACCTATACAGAAGAGAATCTAAGATTTCCTCTGCCGTATCACTCACAAACTTTTCCTCAGATTCGGGGTATTCGGGGCTTTTCTCCTCCATTTAATATCCTCCGATATTCTAGGTTCGAATGAACGTCCTACAACTAATAGGGGCTATCTTTTCATGTATTCGTTTTCCTTCTCAGCCATGCTTTTAAAGGATTCGACTATGCCGCTCACTTCTCCTACTGTTTGATACTGACTCTTCAATTTCTCGATATCCTCTTTCAATAGCCCCTCTCTGACTAGTTCATGTATGGCATCCTGCCAATCGTTGTAATGTCCCATATTGATAAGATACTGGATAAGGTTTTTCATCTGTGTGGGCAACGTGATACTCTCTGGAATCTCTTTTTGACCAATTGGAGGATTGTATCTCTTAATAAAATCAAGGGCCGCTTTCCTCAAAAATTCTGATCGGTTACTGAAGTCATGCCTAGCTATGAATGAATCGATCACTTCTAGATCCTCGTCAGCCACTCGCAGCGAGATTTTCTTTTCCATATTCTTAAACACCTTTACCGAGTATTTTGTCTTACGTATATGACTCAATGTATGACTTATTTCCCCTTAGCGTAGGACAATTAAGTACATGAATTCAAGCTATATAAAGATTTTCCTCCCATGATAATCGAAATCCGTAGACGTTGAATCTAAATTGTTGTAATACTTTTAAATATTTGTCTTACAAATTATACTAAAGATCCTCCATGGGTCATATCTAACAATTAACGGTGGAACTCGTGACTTTTTGAACTCTTATACTCTAGAAATTCATACTATTTCGAAACTATCTGTATTGAAATATGGTAAGAATTGTATTTATAGTAACCTAACCAAAACTCTTATTTTATGGAATTGAGTAGGCTTCTACAGAAGGAATAATCAGTACCTAGTCTAGAGAAACGTCAGACATGGTGTTGGAGTTTACTTAAGAACCCTCCCGAACTCATCAAGGCATAGACCAAAAATATTAAGTCTATGAAGAACTGATGGGTTTTCGCGGAAAATAGAAGGGGATTCAAATAGATCCCTTCTCCCGTTCGATCTTGATTGTTAGATCCTGGGAAACCATCGCTACAACTTGCCATCGTAGCTTAGTTCGGCAGTCCATCGGAAAGTATTTCCAATTTACTGCCTTTTAAGCTACTCGTCTCGTAACAACCTGCCATCGTAGCTTAGTTCGGCAGAGCGGCTGACTTGTAATCAGCAGGTCGAGGGTTCAAATCCCTCCGATGGCTCTTTTCTACAGGTTTGAAACCTATCGGCGAAACCACCTTTTTTCAGTTTAGCTAAGAGCAATCTAAACCAAGTAAATTATCAAGGATTAGAGGGTTAGATAAGTAGGACTCAGCAAAGATATTATATACTTGTTAATAGATGATTTTAAAGGGTAAATAGACATGAGAAAAATAAAATTTCTAACCTTGTATATTTCTATAGTAGTCCTATTAGGAATGACTATGGCAAATTTAGGCTGTTTAGATACCGGGGATGAAGAGGTGCAAGTGAGAATAATATATGAGGGTTCATGGGTTGGATCTATTAGAGATCAAGACGGAATGAGGACTATATCCGGTTCTGGCAATGAATCATTTTCTACATCTGGTGATATTATCTCAGCTAACGCTCAGAAACAAGATAGTACCAGTCGAGAAATTACGATTCAAATTGTAGTTGATGGTGAGGTTAAAAAGGAACGAAGTTGTACTGAAAAATTTGGCATAGTTCAAGTAACTTATGGAGACTAATCGATTAAAACCCTCTAATTTTAACTCCCTATTTTTCTTAAAAAGCTGTTTCTATCATAAAAACTAATGGTTATAAAGAAATAGTTTTAGCTAGAAAATTAATTTTACAAAATAAACGAGAGAGATACGATTAAATCAAGGTTGATACCATATAAGAAACTTTTACCATAAATCATTAGTTCATCTACAGCCCAACTATTGCAAATATATCTAATGCCTCTGTCGTGATTTCTAACCCGATCAAGTCTACTAGGATATCTGCTAGTTCCACTAAAATCCCTAATATCCCTTCTAACCCATACTTCATAAACAAAGATATCAATATCAATCCAACGCCCAATATCATGAAGAACGTCAACATCGTATCATTCAACCCTATGATAGAATGAGTATATCATTTTTATTGATTTTTAATTTTTGTGTTTTGTTTTTATCAAGATAAGTTTTGGGAAAAATAAAAATACTCGTGTATTATTCGAATTATTAACAATGATAACCTATGGGATATTGCTTGTAGCAATCGGTATTGTACTAGCTATCATCGAGATAGCAGATCCAGGTATGTTTATCGCCCCGAGTATACTCATCATTTTAGGATTCATAGCAATCATTTTTGGTCAAGAACATATTTTTTCATTTTGGTCAATTTTGGCTTTTGCCCTACTCATTATTCCTTTATTTTTTATTTCTAGAAAATATCATGAATTCAGGTCCTCTCCCTCTACACCCACTACTACTAGCACATCCCTGAAGGGTCAGGAAGGCTACGTGATTAAAGAGATCAAACCAGGGAACATATCAGGGAAAGTGAAACAGGGAACCGGAAGCAAGATATGGAGTGCCACGGCAAACAAGAAGATTGAAGAGGGAGCAAAGGTTAAGATAATCAAAGTTAAAGGTGTGCATGTAGTGGTAAAAAAGATAGAATAAGGTTCAAAACGAAGGTGAAAGAAAAATGTTAGATGTGTTAGCACTGCAGATATTGGAAGGTACGACAGCGTGGATAATAGGCCTGGTGATCATAATAATAATCTTTG